>Ga0334722_10000919_pt1 | contig 39971 bp, 28 predicted proteins | sample C3_bottom_MG_FD_207210 | JGI IMG/M metagenome (GOLD analysis project Ga0334722, IMG submission 207210) | Sediment microbial communities from Yellowstone Lake, YNP, Wyoming, USA - C3_bottom | ecosystem: Environmental > Aquatic > Freshwater > Lake > Sediment | place: USA: Wyoming | collected...
AAATATTTTACCGCCAAGGCGCGAAGGCGCCAAGGAGTCCCTTATTGAAAATTCTTTCATTGAAAATTATTTCCTGCCTGCCGGTAAGCAGGGATCATTGGTCATTGGTAATTTGCGCCGGCAACTCCCACCAGATGAAGATTGCAATATCCATGTATCGCCCCTTCCACATGGGCGGCCTCGAATCGCGGTTGCACAACTACGTGGAATGGCTTACGTCCCGCGGGCATGAAGTCACGCTCCTCTGTCAGCGCTTCGATCCGAAAGTTTCCTGGCCGCAAGGAACAAAACAGGTTCGTCTTTCCGCCGGCCTCACACCGAAAGTGCTACGCAACATCATGTACAACAGAAAACTTTCAGCGTACATGAAAGAGAATTCTTTCGATCTTTCCATTTCCATGCAGCGCACCTGGTCGCAGGATGCCGTGCTTGCTGCCAGCAATCACCGCGGCTACATGCAGGCCATGAAGAAAAAAATCTGGTGGCCGGGCGATTATGCGCAGGATTTATTGGAACGAAGAGCATACGCCCATGCAAAAGTTCTCTTCGCCTGTTCGGAAATGATCCGGAAAAATATTTCAGAACTGATGCCGAGGATTGATAGCAGCAAGATCAGGATTCTTCATCCCCCGGTAAATGAAAAAAGATTTCGCTTCGCGGAAAGAAAGAGTGAAGAAAGAAGATTGCTCAGGAAGAAACTGGAAATGAAGGACGATGCAAAAACTTTTCTTTTCATCTCAAGCAGTCACTACAGGAAAGGGCTTGACATTTTGCTGAAAGCATTTTCTGAACTGAAGAATGAACCCGTTAATCTCTTCATCATCGGTAGCCCGGAAGTGAAAGCGAAGTCTTCCAATGTTCGCTACATCGGCTACACACGCGAAGTGGAAGCATACTACCAGGCGGCAGACTTCACCATCCATCCCGCACGCTACGAACCATTCGGACAGGTGATTTCCGAATCGCTGCAGTGCGGCACACCTGTTTTGATTTCTCACTTCGTTGGTGCGAAAGAAATTCTCACGAATGAAGAAGGCGTGGTCGTTCCATCTTTCCTTCCCGCCGAATGGACGAAAATGATTCGCGAAGTGAAACCAGAACAGTTTCACGTTCTTCCCGATTACGCAGTGAGGAAGAAGCTGACTTTGAACGATCACATGAATTTTCTTCTCGAAGAAACTCTTAGAGCAATCAGGCCGTGAGCAAAATTTTCTTCAAGGAACCCTCCAACTACCCGCGAAACCAGATCGTGGCGGAAATGCTTGAAGGCATTGACATGGGGCCGTACCGCATTCTTCAGCCATTCAACAAAAAACTTTTCATGAGAAACCGTGAGATGAGAAACTTCATCATCAACGATTTCTGGATCAGCGAATACGATACGTGGGTGATTGATCGCCGGCAGGAGAAATGGTTTTACCCGAAGGTGCTCACCCATCGCCGGCGTGATTCGGTGAATCTTCGCTGCTCAAAATATTTGCTTGCCGACACGCAGGCGCACCTGGACTACTGGCAGGAAATGTATGGCCGCACAAAAGCGAAGACGTTTATTCTTCCCGCTCTGGCCAACAGAAAAAAGTATGTTCCTTCTTCCGAGGCTGAAAAGAAAAATGAAAAGTTCACCGTCATCTATTTCGGCGAATTCATTCCCCTTCACGGATTAGAAATCATTATGGAAGCCATGCATGAGATGGAAAAGGAAAAGAAGTTTCCTGTTCTCTTTCAATTCTTCGGGAAAGGACAATTGAGTGAGCGCTTCCGGAAAACTCTGATGAGTTCCTCTATATCTTTTTTCAATGACAAAATGATTCCTGAAGAAGAATTGATTCCACACATTCAGCGCGCCGATGTGGTGCTCGGTATTTTCGGTTCATCCAGAAAAGCCCGGTCTGTTGTTCCCAACAAACTCTACCAGGGATTGGCCTGCCGCAAATGCGTGATCACGATGGACTCACTTGCAGTGAGAGAATTCTTCACACAGGATGAAGTGAAAATGATTCCGCGCGATGCAGCCTCATTGAAGAAAGCCATCGAAGAATTATTTCTTCATCCCGAAAGAAGAAATGAATTTGCTGCTAAAGGATTTGCCGCATTCAACCGCCTTTACGATTCGAAGCGCGTAGCATTCAGGGAATTCATTTCGGGGATCGTGAATAAATAATCCTTGCAGAAAAAAATTTCACGCAAAGAATGCAAAGGTTTCGCTAAGAACGCAAAGCACAACTCACCAACTTTGCTTCGCGTGCATTGCGTTTTTTCTTTGCGGCCTTTGCGTGAACCAAATTGGAAATCTACTGGAAGATTATCGTCATCTCCACCCTCCTGTTCTTCTGCCTTCCTTCCGGCGTATCGTTCGTTGCAATCGGTTGCGACTCGCCGTGATATTCCACTACGAGTTTTCCTCCGTCCACTCCTTTTGCCACCAGGTAATCTTTTACAGCCTGCGCCCGGTTGCGGGAAAGAATCAGGTTGCTTTCTTCCGAACCCACATTATCGGTGTGACCGGAGATGCGCAATCCGTATGTAGGTTTCTTCACGAGCAGTGCGGCCAATTCATCCAGCGATGCGAATGATGAAGAACGGATGACGGCCTTGCCCGTTTCAAATTCGAGATTCTCAAAAGCGATCTTCAGAATTTCTTCTTCTTCTTTTTCCAGCTTCGGGCAACCATGAAGTTCCACCAATCCCGGCGTGAGCGGACATTGATCATCCTGGTCGAGCACGCCGTCTTTGTCGAAGTCGGCATAGGGGCAACCTTTATTTTCCGCCGGGCCGGGCACATCAATACAGGCATCGTCGTTGTCGAGCACGCCGTCTTTGTCCAGATCACCGTACGGACATCCGAAATTTTCTTCTGGGCCGGGAACATCAATGCAGTGATCCACATTGTCGAGCACACCATCCTTATCGAGATCGCCGTAAGGGCAGCCGTTGTTTTCCACTGGTCCCGGCACATCAATGCAGTGATCATCTTTGTCTAGCACGCCATCTTTATCTGTATCCGGCCAGGGGCACCCGTGATTTTCTTTCGGCCCGAACACGAGCGGGCAGGCATCTTCTAAGTCGCGCAATCCGTCTTTGTCCGTATCGGGGCAACCTTTGAAATCCCACGTGCCGGGGGTTTCCACGCACTCATCCATCTTGTCGGAAACAGTATCATGATCTTTATCCTTCGGCCGCTTCTGCGAAATAGGAACTCTCAGCGCAACGTAAACATCAGCACCAAAAGTTTTTTCCTTGAACAATAACGGAGTGAAATCAGAACTGCCGATCACGAGCGGGCCGGTGCGAATGGATAAACCCACGTTCAGTTGTTTCGCTTCTGTAAAAGAAAACGGAAGACCGATGCCATGCCATTGCCTTTCCCATCTCGGCGTGAGCGTGTAAAGAGTGAGTGCCCGGATTTTTGATTCCTTCTTTTCAAAACGAAAAGCATTGTAGCTCACCAGTCCGAGAAAAACATCTTTCCAGATATTCCAATCCACCTGCACACTGATAGCCGTGGGCAACGGCATATTGAAGAAATTATTTGCAGTGTCTTCCAGCGTAATGAATCGGTTTACAAACGTGTCGTCTAATGCAAGCACGCCTTCCCATTTGAAAGGATGAACATTCCACTCATCAATATCGGCGTGGAAGTCTCCGCTGTAATATCCTTTCGCATACTTGATGCGGCCGATGTCTAATACTGAAAGGCCCGCGCGCAGTTTGTATTTGTTCTGATCGTTGCGCATCAGTCCGTCCGCACCGTCCATGGAGTAAGTGTATTGATCATAGTCGGGCCGCCATTCGTAAATCACACCGAAGTCGAACCCGGGAGATGCCTTGGCCTGGAACCGGTAACCATAGTGATTGTCGAAATTAAATTCTCCCTCACCGCCGGGAATATCAAAATTGTTGGAATGGCCAAAGGCAACATCCATGTTGTACAAGCTGAGTGTATCGCTGGTGTTCCATTCATATTCCCATCCGCGCGAATAAATGTATGCCGCGCCCAGTCCCTGCAGAAGTTTGAAGGTGCCTCCAACTTTCACGTAGTGCTCGCCTTTGTTGTAAACTTCCTGTGCGTACGAAGCGCCGTACTCAATCCACGAATTCGCGAACAGCCCCATGTTCTGATCGTAGAGCCGCACATTCCAATAGGGAGGATATTCCAGTTCATCCCAAATGAGATGTGCAAGTGAATCATTCACATTGTCCATCATCACCACGGTGCGCTGCTTGCTGGTGATGGCGAAGGAACGTTTCGGCCCGAGAGAAATCATGACACCCGGCCCGCCGATAGTGTTGTTGAGGTAGAAGAACTTGTCGGCATTAGTGGTCCTTTCAAAAAAATATTTCTGCTTGAAAACATTCCACGGAACGTGATCGAACGTAGTGTCGTAGTGGAACATCAGGTCGCGGTGCACGCCGATGTAGTTGTTGAGGAAATAGAAATTGTCGTCCACCAGGTTGATGTCAATGGAATATCTCGAATCGGCGATCATGGCCGGATTGATGCGCAGGCCGTGAATGCCGGAGTAGTTACTGAGGTCGTAGCCCGTGAAATCCTGAGCGCGAAGGAAGCTGCAGAGGAATAAGATATTCAGTGAAAGGAAAAATGTTCTTTTCATTTCAAAGAGATTTTGCGGAGTGAAATGTCGGAAGAGAATATTTATGGTTTGAAAAAAGATGTTGACAGGAGTGGTGTATGATGTCTTGCTTAGCTGATTTGATTCTTCGCCTCTCCACCTGCACCGTAAGAAAAGTTTCGCACGGAGATCACGGAGAAAAAAATCATGTTCGTCCTCCGTGATCTCCGTGAACTCCGTGCGAACTATTGTACTCTATTCCGGCTCCTCTTGCATCAGACTTGCAAGTGAAATAAATTTCGGCTTAAGTTTGTGGTTCTGTTTTCAAATCATCAATCAACAATCACTCAATCATAAATCACTATGTCTTTCGAACTTCCCAATCTTGATTACGGCTTCGATGCACTCGAGCCGCACATTGATGCACTCACGATGCAGATCCATCACGACAAACACCACGGCGCTTACGTGGCCAACCTGAACAAAGCGCTTGATGGAAACGATGCGCTCAACTGGAGCATTGAAGATGTGTGCAGAAGTGTTTCCAAATTTCCGCCTGCAGTGCGAAACAACGGCGGCGGACACTACAATCATTCGATGTTCTGGAAACTTTTGAAGGTGAATAACGGCGCCGGCCCGTCCGCTGACGTGAAGGCAGCCATTGACCGCGACTTAGGCGGCTTCGATAAGTTCAAAGAAACTTTCGGCAATGCCGGCATCACGCGCTTCGGTTCGGGATGGGCGTGGTTAGTGGTGACTGCGGAAAAGAAACTTGCAGTGGGTTCCACACCTAACCAGGATAATCCTTTGATGGATGTTTCCGATCTGAAAGGAACACCGATCTTAGGCATGGATGTTTGGGAGCATGCCTACTACCTCAAATACCAGAACCGCCGCCCCGACTACATTGCTGCTTTCTGGAATGTGATCAACTGGGATGAAGTGGCGGCGAGGTTTGCGGCGGGGATGAAGTAACCTGTGAGTGGACCATTTTACCACGCGCTCATCCTTCTTCTCAATTCAGTGCAGCATGTGTGAGCAATTGGGGAGAAGTTGGTAGTTGATTTTGTGCTGAAAAAATGGGTTTCCCCTTTTCCGCCTAACAGAGATAACTTATCTCCGCGAGGAGATAACTTGGTTTCGTTAGAAACCGAAGTGGTTTCTTAAGAAGATAAAATGGTTTCCTTAGAAAGTAAGCTGGCCTCTTTCGAAGATTGGTTGGTTTCTTTCGAATCCAATTTGCCTTCGTTTGAAGACAAGTTGATGTCGCGCGGAGACGGTTTTCCGGCGTTAGGCGCACGGTTGCATTCTTTCAGTAAACATGCGGTTGCTAAAGAATGTCTTTCTTCAGAATTTCTCATCGGGTTGATAACCGATCTGTAATTTCTTCCTCCATTCCTCCCTTCCCTTTACTTTTCCGCCAAAGAATTCCAATGAAAAAGATTCTCATCATTGCCTGTCTTCTGTTTCTTTATCAGGAAAACAAATCGCAGAATGTTTACACCATGAGCGCCGGTGAATCTATTTTTTCCCTCTCCAGCTTTGATGCAGGCAATTATGATGTGAAGCCGATACTGCGGTGGGCGCCGTTCTTCAACTACCAGCAGCAACTGCACGTGGATTTTTCGAAAAGTGCAGGATTGTATTCAGGCATCGGCGTGCGCAACGTAGGTTTCATCAACAGGATTTCGGAGACTGATACTGACTACACCGTTAAGGAGCGCTCGTATGCTCTGGCGTTTCCGTTGGTATTCACTTTCGGAAACCTGCAGGATGGGCCGTCCATCGGCATTGGCGGCGAGGCGGAATTTATGGTGGCATGGAAACGAAAAGTTATTCTGGATGGAAAGAAGATTGATAAGCCCCATGAATGGTTTTCGGATGAAACATCACCCATCAATCCTTCTTTACTTCTGGAACTGAAATTTCACAAGCGGCAATACATCAGGGTGAAATATTACTTAGCAGATTTTCTGCAATACCGGGGCGGACTGCAAGTTCCGGAAGGACCGTTGCTCACCGGTTATCCGAAAGGAAGCAAGTTGTTCTATTTTTCTTTCGGCAGCACCGTGTTCAAGAAGAAACTGGGAAAGCAAAACGAGGAGAAGCCATCGGGAACGAAGACATAGTTTGAGCAAGACAAGAATTTCACCCCGCCAAGAGGCGGGGCTGAGAAGCAGAGAACGCGGAGAAAAAAATAGAGTGCCTGAAACTAGTGGACGGATTTTATTTTTTCAATGAGTGAGGAAGAAGAAAATCCTGCTAACAGCGTAACCAGTTCTACCTGACCGCCAAGGGCTTCAACAATTTCTTTTCCCACTACATCGTCCAGCTTGTAGTCGGCGCCTTTCACAAGCACATCGGGAAGAATAATCTTTATCAACTCTAACGGAGTTTCTTCTCCGAAAATAATTACGGCATCCACAGCTTCCAGCGAGGCGATGGTAATTGCCCGATCCTTTTCACTGATCAACGGCCTTCCGGGTTTTAGTTTCTTCACCGATGAATCGGCATTCACTCCCACCACTAATAAATCACCAAACGACTTCGCTGAGTTGATCAGATGAACGTGGCCGGGATGAAGCAGATCGAAACATCCGTTGGTGAACACGATCTTCCTCCCATGAAACCTCCAGCGGCTGATGCAGCGCCTTAGTTCTTCGCGGCTGACAATCTTCCCTGAAATGATTTCATGGAAGGTCATGGCCGCTTCTTGATGTTATGAAGAGGAAGCATGATGAATGAAATGGCGCTCAACAGCATGATACCCAGTACCTGTAATGCATGAAGGTAAAGGGAAAAGGCATTGCCCGTGGTCATGTCCATTCCGAAAGTGAGCAGCGTGCCGGTCACCATAAATTCGAAAGCACCGAGGCCACCGGGCACGGGGGCCACAAAACCAAAACCGCCCATCACCATCACAGATAATCCGGCCATCATGCCGAGTCCTGATGTTTCACTGAAACTGAAGAAGCAGACATACGTCATCACGAAGTACATGAACCAGATCATCATGGTGTGAAAGACAAACCATCCCTTGTGATGAAGACTGCCGATGGAACGAAGCCCGTCGCGGAAGCCACGAACAATATTGCGCACCCGTTCGAAATGCCTGCTGTCGCGTAGCCAGCGAAGGGCCGCGTAAATAATTCCGATTAAAGCGGCGGCGATGAGAAAGAGGATGACATAGAATAGCGTTCCCTGCGATAGCAACTGTTGAATTTTTCTTCCCATGGGATTAAAAATATTTTCATTGGCAAATCCGCTCAGCTTACCGAATTCGAACATGAGCACCACGAACAGCAGGATGAAAATGCAAATCATGTCCACCACCCGCTCGGCCACCACCGTACCGAATGATTTGCTCACCGGAATATTTTCGTATTGCCGCAGCACGGCGCACCGGCTGATTTCGCCCAACCGGAGCCCGGCCAGGTTTGCCAGGTAGCCAATCATCAATCCGCCAAACACATTTGCGAATTTCGGCTGAAAGCCCAGCGGGCGAATGAGCATGATCCATCGCCAGGACCGAAACACATTACTCAGCACCGCGGCGATCAGTGAAAGTACAGCCCATTTCAGATCTGCGCGTTTAAGAATACTGCTTACTTCGTGTAAATCCTGGTGGCGCAGTACCAACCAAAGGAGCAGGAATCCGACAAGAAGGAAAACCACAATGCGGAGCGCGTAGAAAAATTTTTTCCTCACGCTTATTTGGTTATTCGGTTTTTTGCATCGGGAAAAACGAGAGCCGGCCGGAATGTTTTCGCTTCTTCAAAATCCATGGTGGCATAAGAGATTACGATCACGAGGTCACCTACGAGGGCTTTTCTCGCTGCCGGACCGTTCATGCAGATGATGCCGGAGCCGCGCAGGCCTTTGATCACATACGTTTCAAGCCGCTCGCCGTTGCTGAGGTTCACCACCTGCACTTTTTCATTCTCGATCAGGTTTGCTGCCACCATCATTTCTTCATCAATGGTGATGCTGCCCACGTAATCAATATTCGCTTCCGTAACAGTGGCCCGATGAATTTTTGATTTAACGATTTCGATTTGCATAAAAGGGCGGCAAAGATAGAAAGAGATGATGGAAGGAATTGCGCTCAGCGCAGAGGCACATTTCAGTAAATCACATCAGCACATTATCAAGCAATCGAACCTCTCCAAACATAACCGCTGTAACGAAGACTGTGTTTTTCCTTTCCCCGATAGATGGAATGATTGTAAAACCGGTGGCATCGCAGCACTCGAAATAATCCACTCGTGCACCCGGCGTTTTATTGATTCTTTCAATGGCTTCCTTCCGAATTGAGTGCAGAGATTGATCAACACTCGCTTCCTTAACCCATTGCAGCGTGCGAAAAATAACCTGAGCATTGTTTCTTTCTTCGGGGCTTAGCCTGATGTTTCTTGAACTGAAGGCAAGGCCTCCATCCTCCCTCACAATCGGGCACATGATAATTTCAACCGGAAGTGATTCAAGGTTCTTCAGCCGTTCCAAAACTTTCATCTGCTGAAAATCCTTTTGACCCAGGTACATCCTGTCGGGCGAAACGATATTCAGCAGCCGGTGAACCACGTTTGCCACTCCCTGAAAATGCCCGGGCCGGGATTTCCCTTCCAGAATATTTTCGAGATGACCGAGATCGTATCGCTTCAAATGCGCTATACCTTCGGGATAAATATCCTTCGATTCGGGAAGAAACAATACATCGCATCCCGCTGATTCAAGTGCTGCAAGGTCTTTCTCAATGGGCCGTGGATATTTCTCCATGTCAGCCGGATCATTGAACTGTGCAGGATTCACGAAGATGCTGCAACATGTTAAATCATTTTCATTTTTGGAACGACGGATCAATGACGAGTGCCCCTCATGGAGTGCACCCATAGTGGGCACAAAACCAACTGACTTACCGGAAAATTTATTCTTCCCGAAGTAACTTTTCAGATCGTTTGAACGCTTATACAGAATCATCCTGGCCACTTTGAATGCGATGAAGATAGAAAATGGGTGTTTGCTTCCGGTTGGGGAAAAAATTTCCTCTCCATGAATAAGGCTTCAGACGGAAATCTTCCTCCGGTTGTTTCTTTTCAGGAAATTTTATATTATCTTTGCACTCCCAATTTTAAGAGGGGATATTTCAATATTCCCTTTTTCATTCACGAGATTTTGATCCCTATGCAGAAGAAACGAATCTTGATCATCACGCAGGAAATGAAGCCATACGTGATGCTTTCCGACATGGCGCGAATTGCAAACCAGTTACCCATTCACCTTCAAAAGGAGGGTATGGAAATCAGGGTGCTGATGCCCCGCTTCGGAAACATCAATGAGCGCCGCCACCGCCTTCACGAAGTGGTTCGGCTTTCAGGAATGAACATCATCATTGACAACGATGACTACCCGCTCATCATTAAGGTGGCCTCTCTGCCGGGTGCGCGCCTCCAGGTTTATTTCTTAGACAACGAAGATTTCTTCAAAAGAAAATTCGATTTCAGAGATGAGAACAAAAACTTCTACGACGACAATGCCGACCGCATGATCTTTTTCTGCAAAGGCGCTCTCGAAACGGTGAAGAAGTGGGGATGGCCGCCCGATATCATTCATTGCTTCGGATGGATGACCAGTCTGGTTCCGCTCTACATCCGCACGGTTTACAAACGCGAGCCTGTCTTTCATAATGCAAGGCTCATCTATTCGGTTTACGGAAGCATGTTCGACGGTGTGCTCAGCAAGGTGTTTCAGAAAAAAGCGCTCATCCATAAAGACATCAAGGACTCGGATTTTGAAGTTTTCAGAAAAGCAGATAATGCGAGCCTGGACAAGGGCGGCATCTTTTATTCCGACGGGATTATTGTGGGAGATGAAAAGTTAGACAAAAACATGAGGAACTTCATGAAGAACTTCAAGGGCAAGCCTGTGCTTGATTACGTGAACGGCGATCAGTTCCTTGGTGCTTACCAGGATTTCTACCAGTCAATGATGAAAAAATAAGTCGGGTAACTTCATGCAAGTGCTCACCCGCGCCTGGCTGGCAGCCATCATTTTTCCGGTTGTCTTTCTTTCCTGCAAGAAAAGTTCGCTGCTTGGTGTAGATGTGTTGCCGGGAACGGATGCTATCCTGGGAACCTTTACTGACACTTTCACACTTGAAACCACTACGGTGCGTGATGATTCCGTACTCACCAGTTCGTCTCTTCTGAGTTTATCAGGAAATATGTACGATCCTGTTTTCGGTTCCACGCTGGCTTCTTTTTTCGCCGAGTTCGATCTTCCTTCTAATGACATCAACCTTGGAAATCCGGATACACTAACTCTTGATTCTATAGTGCTGGCTCTCGACTATGCAGGGTTCTACGGTTACGAAGATGTTGCGCAATCGGTGATGGTTCATGAACTGGAGGAATCTATTAGCCCCATTCCGGCTACCGGATATTATTCAAACCAATCATTTGCTCATTCTCCAAGAAACATTCTTGGCCGAAAAATAAATTTCGTTCCGAACACCGCCGATAGCATGGAGATCCTTGGCCGCATGGAGCCGGCGCAGTTGCGCATCAGGCTGAGTAATTGGCTGGGAAGAAGATTTCTGAATCAGTCGGGTGATTCAGGATTGACAGATCTTGAACACTTTCATCAATTCTTCAAGGGAATCGTAGTTGGACCGGATACGCTGGCAACAACGTTGAGTGGTGGCATCATGTATTTCGACCTGAGTTCTTATTACTCAGGTTTGCTTCTGTATTATCATTCGGCGAATGTGGATTCATTGGGAAAAAGATTCCTGATTACTCCCAATGTGGCAAAGACAAATTTCTATCAGCATGACTACACCGGTTCGGTAGTGGAGGATCATTTGAAGCCACTGGCACATGCAAGCGACAGCACAGTTTTCATGCAGCCGCTTGGCGGATTGAAAACAAGAATCAGAATTCCGAATATTCATAATCTGAAAAATGTATTGATAAATAAAGCGGAGCTGGTAGTTACACAAGTTGCCGATGCGGCAGGAAGCGATACCATCTTCAAACCGCCGATACAACTGGTTGCTGTGGAATCTGATTTCCTGGGCAAGGATATCATTCTTCCCGATGCGCTGTTCGGCTTTCCTGCTTTTGGCGGCAGTCAGCATACAGTAACGAATTCTGCCGGGCAGGAAGTAGCTCAATACAAATTCAGTATTGCAAGACAATTACAGCAGATCATAGATGAAGAATCGGACGATTACGGATTGTCGGTGATTCTTTATCGCCGCGGCGATCTTGCTAACCGCCTGATGGCCGAAGGAGCCAATCGCGCCGATGACACCCGTTTGAAACTGAATATCATTTACACACCAATCGAGTAACTTCACAAAAAAAATATTCTGGCATGTGCGGCATTGTCGGATACATCGGAAAGCAGGAAGCTTATCCCATCCTGATCAAAGGCCTTCACCGTTTGGAATATCGTGGTTATGATAGCGCAGGTGTTGCGCTGCTGAACGGCAACGTCCGCATTTACAAAAAGGCGGGTAAGGTGAGCGTGCTGGAAGAATTCTGTAAAGACAAGGATGTAAAAGGAACATCGGGTATCGGCCACACGCGGTGGGCAACACACGGCGAACCCAACGATGTAAATGCTCATCCCCATTATTCGGAAACAGAAAATCTCGCCATCATTCACAATGGTATCATTGAAAATTATGATACACTGAAAGAAGAATTATTGGCGCGGGGCCATCACTTCAAATCGGACACGGACACGGAAGTGCTGATTCACCTCATAGAGGACATCAAGGTAAATGAATCAGTGGACCTTGAAGAAGCCGTCCGCATTGCGCTGAATGAAGTGATCGGCGCTTACGCCATCGTCATCATTTCCAAAGAAAATCCTGATGTGCTGATCGGGGCGAGGAAAGGAAGCCCGCTGGTAATCGGCATGGGAGCAGGAGAATATTTTATTGCATCGGATGCCACGCCCATTGTTGAACACACGAAGAATGTTGTGTACCTGAACGATGAAGAGATTGCCGTGGTAACACGTAGCGGCGAACTGAGAGTAAAGACTATCGGCAACAAAGTGCAGACACCCTACATCCAGGAACTGGAGCTGAAGCTCGAGATGCTCGAAAAAGGCGGCTACGATCATTTCATGCTGAAGGAAATTTATGAGCAGCCCAATTCCATTCGCGACAGCATGAGGGGAAGAATGAATCGCGGACTGGGAAAAATTATTCTCGGTGGGTTTTCCGAGTACGAACAAAAATTGGTGAATGCAAAAGGGCTCACGATGGTGGCTTGCGGCACTTCCTGGCATGCCTGCATCGTGGGAGAATATTTGTTTGAAGACCTTGCCCGCATTCCGGTGGAAGTGGAATACGCTTCGGAGTTTCGCTACCGGAATCCGGTAGTGAATCCGGATGACATGATCATTGCAGTTTCACAATCCGGCGAAACGGCAGATACGCTGGCTGCTATCGAAATGGCCAAGACCAAAGGGGCCACCGTGTTCGGCATCTGCAACGTGGTGGGTTCATCCATCTCGCGCGCCACACATGCGGGATCATTCACGCATGCCGGTCCGGAAATCGGAGTGGCTTCTACCAAAGCGTTCACCGCTCAGGTCACCGTGCTCACGTTGCTCGCATTAATGATTGCACGAAAGCGCGGCACGATTACCCAATCGCGCTATCATCAACTGATCAACGAACTGGATTTGATTCCCGACAAAGTGAAAGAAGTTTTGAAGACGAATGACAAGATCAAGTTTATCGCCCATGCTTTTTCCGATATCAAGAATTTTCTTTACCTCGGTCGGGGCTATAATTTTCCGGTGGCGCTTGAGGGTGCTCTGAAGCTGAAAGAAATTTCTTACATCCACGCAGAAGGATATCCCGGTGCTGAAATGAAGCATGGCCCCATCGCCCTCATTGATGAAGAAATGCCTGTCGTAGTTGTGGCTACCAACAAGGGCGCTTACGACAAGATCATCAGCAACATCCAGGAAGTGAAGGCGAGGAAGGGAAGAATCATTGCGGTGGTTACGCAAGGTGACAAGATCATCCGCAACTTAGCTGAGTTTGTAATTGAAGTTCCGGAAACAGAAGAACCTTTTACTCCGCTGCTTTCAGTTGTTCCGCTGCAACTCCTCGCCTATCACATTGCCGTGCTGCGCGGCTGTAATGTGGATCAGCCGAGAAACCTCGCGAAGAGTGTGACGGTGGAGTGAAGTTTCATTAACTTTGTTAGACTGAATCAAGATTATGTTCGAAAAAGAAATAAAAAAATTTAAAGAAATCCAGGATCATTTAAGAACAGAACATCCAGGTGGCGGGTTTGTGGTCATTAAGGATGACGAGGTCTTTGGTGTATGGAATGATCGCCTGGATGCTTTGAAAGAAGGTGTTGAGAAGTATGGTAATGTTCCTTTTTTAGTTAAGGACATCATGGAGAATCTCGACGATGTTACCAACGTTATCAATTTTAGCAGAGATATTTTATTTGCATAGTGCCACATCTGCAACACAAGTCCCAAAACCTTTATCTCGCAGGACCGATTATCGAGATTATTGTACTTCCCCCCAAACCCATTATTGAGGCGCTCAAATCAAAAGGCGAAAAAGTACCTGCGGCCAAAGCCATTGGATTGATTGATACAGGAGCCACCTGCACTTGTATTGATAAGTCAATTGCGCAACTTCTAAAACTGATTTCACACGATATCAAATTCCTTTCCATCCGCATTGTGAAAATACGTATTACTCCCACGTTCTCAAATTGATTCAAGCAGAATAAAAACAAAATCCGCGAGACCCGTCCATTGGGTACCCACGGATTTTTCACCCCGTGTAAAGCAAAAAAGATTTCTACGCCACTCTCCTCATCTTGATGTGCAACTCCGTCCGCTCACCCGCATTGATGAAGATCACCTGCTGAACCGGTTCATATCCGAACTTCGTGAACAGAATAGTGTACTGCCCCGGCGCAAGCGATTTGAACTGGAAGTTTCCTTTCTCCGCACTCTTTTTTATCAAGCCCAATTCAGCAATCAAACACGTTACGTGAGCAATAGTTTCTCCGGTCTTTTCATCCGTAATGTCACCGTTCAACGCAAGATGACGAACCGGATTCTGATCAATCTTCATCGTCTGTTTGAAGCCGCTGAAAAAATCCGGATTCGTTTCACGGAAAAGTTTTGCATCGCGCACCAATTCTTTTTTCCGGAAAGCCATCGTATCCTTTATTCCCGTTTTCATTGCTGAAGTAGCCGTAGCGCGCTCATCAATTTTATCTTCCGGCATCTCAATCACGTTTCCATAATTAGTGATGTTCGTTTGAAAAGTTCCGCGCCGCGCCGCCGTCACAAACGTGGGAACGATAGTTGGAAAATCCGTCATCATCTTATCAATATTCTGCGCCTTCGTAAGCAGATCCGTATCCTTCAGTTTCTGAAGGGAACTCTCCGCAAACGCAGCGGCAGCATCCACTCCCGGATTATTATTGTTCGCCGGGCTTGCCCACGTTTGAATACGTGGCCCGATGAAAAGAAGATCACGAATTACCAACCCTTCCTTATTCGCCTTGTCAATCGTATGCCCGATGATGATGGCCGCATGCTTCAGCTTCTGCGCATCAATCCCCGAAAGTTTGCTTAAGAAAGTTGCATAGTCTCCGCTGAACGATGCATCGGGCGACCAGATGGTATTGTTAGCAGGCAAATCACAAAAGGTTTTTGTTTCCAGGAGGGAACTGTGGCGGGCTTCATTGAGCGAATCCATGATATTGGTTTTAAGTTTGATCAATAGAAATGTCAAAGGATATGCCATGTTCGGATGGCAAATGCACGTTTCCCACTCATCCAGAAAAGTCCATTTCAAGCAAAATAATAGCGAATCACGGAACTGCGGAACCTCCTCACAGTAGTGCGGAAGCTATTCACTGTCCCGCAATACCTATGCATTGTCCTGCGGAACCTACACACTGTGTCCGGCATGCATCACACGCCATCCGGCATCCTCCTCACAGTCTCTGAACTGAAACTCACAGTAAAGAATATCCTCCTCTCTACCCTGCGGAAGCTTCTCATGGAAAAGAAACAGCGACTCTCTGAAGTGTAACTCCTACTCTCTGTGCCGCGCAAGCGATGCATTATGTCGGGAAAAGAAAAACCACAAGGTCGGGAAGAATCAGTAGAATGAAATTGCCCGGTGCCGGAAACGAAAAACAAAATTTGCCTCATTCCTTCACCACCTTCTTCACCCCTTTCCCTTTGCCACTCTCCACCTCCACAAAGTAAACTCCCGCAGCCAGCAATGAAACATCAATGCTGATTTGCTTTTGGGAAAGGAAACTCTCTGCCTTTACCGTTTGCCCAAGCAGATTAAGAATTCTCACTTGCTCTATCGGTTGCTCCGAGTAAATGGTGATTTGATTTTGGGCGGGGTTGGGGAAAAGAGAAAAATCTAAATTCCCTTGCTCTGTTTCATTGATGCCAATGATTGCCCCGCAGGTATCTACATAATTACCACCAACCCATTTAGAAATAGACCACATACTATCACCATCAATAGTGAGAAATCCACCACCCAAAATAAGTGTATCTCTGAAAAAAGTCAGGGTAAAACAAACATTGTCAAACACACTTCCCAATCCGCACCATTCAACACCATCCCAGATAGCAATGAAGGGAGCAGGAACACCACCGGCAGTGAGAAAGACACCAGTACAATATAACTTGCCATCATGTGCTTCCATTTTTCTTACATCCGGAAATGCAGTTCCTCCCATGCCACCGCCTACATCATTCCATTGAGTGCCATCATAGCGCATGATGCCGGTTCCCGCATTACCATTTTGCTCGAAAAATGTGCCGCTCACATAAAGCTCATTATTGAAGATTTCCGCATCGTTTACGCCCACCACTCCACCGTAAACATCGAATAGATTCCACTGTTGGCCATTCCAGAATGCTAAATCATACTGAATCCCCGGTGATGGAATTTGCCCATAAACAATCAATTCGCCATTGTATGAAATAACTCCATGAATTCTGTTTATGTCAAATGAATTCGTGCCCAACCAAGGAAACTGAAATACATCATTCCAAGAGGAGCCGTCCCATTTTGCTATTCCATGGGCTTCTACTCCACCTATGGTATCAAAATCACCACACACGTATAGTTCATTATCAATGACATTTAATCCCCAAATTGCTTTTTTAGGATTTCCGAAACTGTGCCATTGGTCATTTGCCCAAGCAGCCAATCCAATAATTGCTGAATCACCTGCTTTCTGGAACAGACCTCCGGCAATAATAGAATCGCCATATCGAACAATGCTTGTTACATAAGTTCCCTGATTGGGTACGCCATAATTATCAATGCCATGTCCCAGTGAATCAAAGGTCGCACCATCCCACGCTGTAATCCTTGAAGTAACCATGTTGCCAGCGTAATAGAACCCGCCACCAACAAATAGCTGATCCGTTATGGTATCATCAAACAAAGCATTTACACCTCCTAATCCATACCACAACCCTTGATCCAACGACATCCAATTTTGACCGTTTACTTGAATTTGTAATTCAAATAATGCGATGATTGGAAAGATAGCTATTAGCCTCCTCATTGAATGATGATCTTTTGCACATACGAATTGCCACCACTGCTGATTTGAAGCAGATACATTCCTGCCGGTAACTTAGAAACGTCAATAAGATAAGGGCTATTGATCTTTTCTATGGTGGAATGAAAATGGTTTTGACCCAGGCAATCAAAAATATTTATCACGGCAGTATTCAATTCCTCGTTGCATTGAAGATAGAAAATGCCACTGTTCGGATTCGGGAAAATCTGAAAAAGATGGGAAGTCGAATTTTCCACTTCCGGAATGCCCACCACCGACGATACATCAAAGCGGGCAATGTATCCTACACCATAATTGTAATAAGTATCCTGATAATATGCGCTCCCAAATGGTTGTAGTGGAAATTGTGTAGGACTGTTGGTGCTTCCTGTCAGATAAACTGTGCTGCCGTGCGTTGCCAATCCATAACCCTGATCAAAGTTCCCGCTGCCACCGAAAAAGGTTGTCCATACCGGCTGCCTGTCATTGTCAAAAAAGAGTATGAAAGCATCCTGGCCTCCTCTAAGCGTATCCTGAACATAAATGTCGGACGGATTATTTGAAATGATCGGGAAATAGATGCTACCGGTAGGCCCAGATACTAAAAAGCGGTCCGCATCGTCGAAGTGAATCGCTCTGCCCCATCCCGATCCATAAAATGTTCCCCATTCAAGCTGCCCGCCGGAACAATCAAACTGCAAAATAATAACTCCCGGACCCGTGGAATCATGATAGTAACTCCCAAAAGATGGAAGCAGCAGTGTTGAATCGGCTGATGAGCTTGTGCCTGTCACCAATAGTTTTTGCGGACTTGAAAAATCACCTGAAATATCGCAGGCAAAAAGCCAGTCAGTTTGTGAGCCACCGTAGTATGTGCTCCAGGCAATGCTGTAGTCTGATGAATTGAATTTCATGATGAATCCATCATGAGTAGCTTCAAAGGTGCTGTCCGCACCCGGATTGACAATTGGAAGCACATTACCAGCAAGATATCCGCAGATGTACAAATTGTCGTCAAAGTCAGTTTTCACTGACCATGGAAGAACCAGCGTGCCGGCATTAGTACCTAAATTAGATCCCCAGATAGGTACTCCCAAAGGAGAGAATTTGGCAATGAACCCTCTTCCTATTGAGTCATTGTATGCACCTGAGTATGTAAAGGTTGGTGTGTTGCCATCACCACTTCCTGTAACAATAATATTATCGAAATTATCAGTGGTAATATCATTGCCATTCTCTGTTCCATCTCCACCAAACCATGTCGCCCAGATTTGGAACGCTCCATCATTGGTAAGTTTTACGATGAAGGCATCATTTGATCCATACATGGTGGGTTGATTGTATGCTCCGGCTGCTGAACTGGGAAATGTTGGAAAATCAAAACAAGATGTATGACCTGTAAAGATTACGTTGCCTAACTTATCTACTGCAATTCCCTCTCCGTGGTCATTTCCAAAACCGGTCGTGATCACCCCTCCTCCATAAAATGTTGCCCATTCTCGGACTCCCAATGTATCAAAATGCACTACCACAGCTTCCTCTTCACCATTGAAATTCGGGTCAATTGCATTGAAGATAGGAAACAAAGAATTTCCTGCCGTACCGCATAAATAGGTTTCTCCTTTGTTATCAGTAACAATAGCATCAAACGAATCACTTCCATGCCCATAGTAAGTGCACCAATCCGGAGGTATGTTATTTCCATTCGGTGGAGGCGGTTGCGGCCCCTCTTCCATCTCAAACACTATTGGCCTCCCCGCATCATACGTATCTAACGAAAACCCAAACCTCCCATTTCCCGCATATTCATACTCCGGCTGCCAACTCAACGCAACGTAATTCCCGCTCTCATCAATCTGGTACGCTATGGGTTGTGCGTACGAAGTAGAACCAATCGAAGAAACAATCCGCAACCTTCCTTCACCATCCACATACACGTCATCCGCACCTCCAAACTGCATCGTGATGCTATGAGGATAACTACCCGCATCACACACCCAATACATTTTCATTCCCGCACCATTGCCGTAACACATCAGGTCAATGCCGTCGTACACATCAGGATACTCGATCTGTTGAAAACCGAAAGAAGTAATTCCCTTCGCACACCATGGCTTAAAATAATTCAGGTACGCTCCGCTTCGCGGAGAGTTGTGGCAGGCCTTCGTGCCGTTGCCCTCGTAAAAAGTCATGCTGATCCTCTGGAGCGTATCTAACGTTGAAGCACTCGTATCCACTCTCGCAAACACGTAACTGATCGTATCATCCATCAGGTAAAGATCGGGATAATGTTGCTCAGTGTAAAATTTCACTTGCGGCACAGCCGTTGAATCGGTACTCCATATCTGCCCTTTGTTCTCGTAATACGCAAAACTCACCGGACAAACTTCCGTGTCCGGTGGAGTGATGTAATCAATAATTTCAAAACGCATTGTTACGTACTCATACGAAGTGTCAACCCACGTTTTTCCTGTCACGTAAAAAGAATTTGAACCATCAGCTTTCACAAACAAAGAAATGTCGTCGCCTTTTCCGTTGTACCAGTTTTCAAATTTTCTGTTTCCATCCGCATCAAAACAAACGGTGAGTATGTCGTTGCTGCCAATGTTGAAGCAAGTTCCGGTCACAAGTATTAATCCGTTGTCGGTAATGTCAAGCATTCGCGCCTGAGCAATTTTTGTTTCGTCGGGAGCAGCAACTGTTTCATCCCAGGCCAGGTCACCATCGATTTCATATTTGAGAACAACAAAATCTCTTCCGCCATTGCTCTTCGAAGTGTAGCCGGCCACCACGTAATTTCCCTCTGCATCCACCTTCACACTCATGCCTGCATCATCCAAATAATTTCCTTCGCCCCACAGTTCACTCCATATTTCATTGAGTTGTGTATCCAATTTAACCGTGAGAATATTCCATTCATTGTAAATGCCACGAGACATACCCGTGATCACATAATTTTCATCCATGTCACGGCAGATGGAAGTTGCCTGATCGAAACCCAATCCTCCCGAAGATGTTCGCGAAGAAGAAGTTTGACTGCCCGATGACGTTCGATAACGCACCGTAGCATAGTCAGCATCGACGATATTATTTCCGCTTCCTCCCGTTACAATTACTGCCGTGCCGGAAATATCAATTGCACCGGGCACATCTTCATAGCCCGAATAATTGTAGATGGATGTCCACACGATTGCACCTGTACCTGCATTGATGCGCAGAGTGGAATAGTCACGGTTGTATGAGGAGTTTGTACTGAGCCCCGTAACGAACAGGGCGCCGGTGCCTGCCACGTCAAAAGTCATCGCCACAGGAATATTGTAGAAATTAGTTGAAGCCGATCCCTGGTAATATTGTGTCCACAGAATGGTGCCATACAGCCCGTCAATCTTCATAATCACCCAATCATATCCGTCCGCTTTCTCTGTTGCACCGGCTGCATAAATATTGTCACTGCCATCTACAGTCAGTGCCACGCCATAATCTTTTAGTTCATCAGGACCATCCCATTGAACAGACCAACCAATGGTGGAAGAGGAAGAAATAATTTTTGTAATCAGCATGTCGCACGATACGCCATTCATCGTGTTCCCGATTTCAACCACGTCACCCTGCGAATCGCTGATCATGAACGAATGATTGAACGTATCAACCGAACCACCATACGTACTCTGCCATCGCTCGAAAGCTAGCGTAGAGTTATTGAAGTTGGTTTGCGCAAAAGAAATTCTCAGTTGCAGGAGAGCAAGAAGAAAAATTGGAAGGAGTAGAAAGTTTTTCATAGGTCTGTGGTTTTGAGATGTTAAATGTAAGTAAAAAAATCAGGCGGTAAAAGTAGACGGCGCAAACACCTCGTCCATACCTGTTTCTTGGTATTCGGTTAAAATACCAAGAAGTAGGTATTCGCTTCAAAATACTTTATCGAATGCATGGCATCTCAGAAATTGCAATCTGAATGGAAAGTTTTATTTTGGCGGCCAAACAAAACTCCACGCTATCGCCCCACTCTCTACGCTGAATCTTTGTCATTGAATTTTACTTTTTTCTTTTCCGGGCACCATCACTGCCGCTCCGCGGTCAGGTTGCATTATTTTTTTTCCACTCTCATTCACCCTCGCACTCTCTATTTTAGCGGGCTCAAGAAATTTCTATGGCAGTAAAAATCAGCAGGCAGGATGCCCTCGATTATCACAGCAAGGGTCGTCCGGGAAAAATTGAAGTGGTTCCCACGAAGGAAACGAAAACGCAGCGCGATCTCGCGCTCGCCTATTCACCCGGCGTGGCAGAACCCTGTTTGGAAATTGCGGCGAACAAAGAGAAAGTCTACACCTACACAGCGAAAGGAAATCTTGTTGGCGTGATTTCGAACGGCACAGCAGTGTTAGGTTTAGGAGATATTGGCCCTGAAGCGGCGAAACCCGTGATGGAAGGAAAAGGAATTCTGTTCAAAATATTTGCTGACATAGATGTATTCGATATTGAGCTGAATGCGAAAACGGTAGACGAATTTGTTGCTGCCGTGAAAGCGCTCGAACCCACGTTCGGCGGCATCAACCTCGAAGACATTAAAGCGCCTGAATGTTTTGAAATTGAAAAGAGGCTGAAAAAAGAACTGAGCATTCCGATCATGCACGACGATCAGCACGGAACTGCGATCATTTCCGGAGCGGCATTGTTGAATGCGCTTGAGATTCAGGAAAAGAAGATTGAAAAAATCACGGTGGTTATTTCCGGCGCAGGTGCTTCCGCCATTTCATGCGCCCACCTGTACGTGGCCCTTGGTGTGAAACAAAAAAACATTGTCATGCTCGACCGCGGCGGCGTGATTCGTAAAGACAGGAAAGAGATCGAAGCCAACAAAAAACTTTTCGCCACTGATCGAAATATCAGCACACTCGGAGAAGCGCTGGTGGATGCCGATGTTTTCTTAGGCCTGTCGAAAGGAAATATTGTTTCGAAAGAGATGGTAAAGAAAATGGGAAAGCGGCCGATCATTTTTGCGCTCGCCAATCCCGATCCTGAGATTCGTTACAACGATGCGGTGGAAGCAAGACCGGATGCAATTGTTGCTACCGGTCGCAGTGATTTTCCTAACCAGGTGAACAACGCACTTGGCTTCCCATTTATTTTTCGCGGCGCACTGGATGTTCGGGCGAAAGAAATTAATGAAGCGATGAAGCTGGCGGCGGTACAAGCGCTGGCTGAACTCGCTAAAAAGCCGGTTCCCGATGTGGTGAACATAGCGTTCAATGAGCGCAACATTTCATTCGGAAAAGATTACATCATTCCCAAGCTGATTGATCCGCGACTGATTTCTTCAGTAGCGCCGGCTGTTGCACGTGCGGCCATTGAATCAGGCGCAGCAAGATTTCAGATTGCCAACTGGGAAGAATATGAACAGCAACTTGAAGCCCGGCTTGGAAAAGATGAAGCACTGGTTCGCGTGATGGTGAGTAAAGCCCGTCGCGATCCGAAGCGGGTGGTGTTTGCAGAAGCTGACACCTACAAGATTTGTAAGGCCGCTGAAATTGTTCTTGAAGAAGGAATCGCCAGTCCGATTTTGCTGGGCCCTGAAAATAAGATCAGGGAAATTATTTCTGAAAATGGTTTGGAACTTCCCAATGTCCCCATCATTGATCCGAGAGCAGGCGTGATGGAAGACCTCCGCAACCGGTACGGCGACTGGCTATTCGAAAAAAGAAAACGCAAAGGCCTTACGCTGTACGAATCAAGAAAACTTTTTCTGGAAAGAAATTATTTCGGAACCATGATGGTGATGGAAGGTGAAGCCGATGCACTCATTTCCGGACTCACGAGGAACTATGCGCAAACCATTCGCCCCGCACTTCAGATTATCGGAAATGAAAAAGGAATTGACAAAGTTGCAGGCATGTACATTCTGCTCACCCGCCGCGGCCCGTTATTCTTTGCTGATTGCACCGTGAATGTGAATCCTACGCCGGAAGACCTGGTGGAAATAACTTCACTCACGGCGCGCTCCGTTCAGCAGTTTAACATTCAGCCGCGCATTGCCATGCTGTCATATTCCAACTTCGGTTCAACCAAAGGCGTTGAGCCTGAAACTGTTTCCAAAGCAGTTCAGTTACTGAAAGAAAAATACCCGGGCATGGTAGTAGATGGTGAGATGCAGGCCAACTTTGCTTTCGACAATCAATTGTTGCGGGAGAATTATCCGTTCAGTGAAATTGCACAAAGCGGAGCCAACACGCTCATCTTCCCGAATCTTTCTGCAGGAAATATTGCGTACAAACTTTTGCAGTCATTAGGTGCAGCCGAAGCCATCGGGCCTGTGCTCTTAGGATTGAGAAAGCCGGTGCATATTTTACAACTCGGCAGTTCTGTTCGTGAAATCGTAAACATGGTAACCATTGCAGTGATAGATGCACAAGGAAAAAATAATCAATGATCAATAACCAATTTTCTCCGAAGGAGTCCTTCGGACAAACAATGATCCCGTGCCTGCCGGCAGGCAGGAATTTTCAATTCTGGAATTCATACTCAGTCATTGATAATTGGACATTGTTTGATCATTGGTGCTTGGTAATTGATCATTCTGAAAAATGATTTCATACATACAAGGAAACATCACCTCCAAATCCCCCACTCACGTGATCATTGAATCCGGCGGGTTGGGTTATCACGTGAATATTTCTTTGAACACCTATTCGAAAATTCAGGAGAAGACTCAATGCCGGCTCCATACTTACCTGCATCTCGGCGGCGGCCTTCAGGGTCCCGCTTCAATTTCTCTTTTTGGTTTTTATGAAGAGACGGAAAGAGAAATATTCATGCAACTGCTGAGTGTTTCAGGAATCGGAACGGCCACAGTTCGGGTGATCCTTTCTTCCATGTCGCCGGAAGAAATGCAGCGGGCTATTGCTACAGAGAATGTTACGCTGCTGGAATCTATCAAAGGCATCGGGCCAAAAACAGCACGGCGAATGATTCTGGAATTGAAAGACAAGATCGGAAAACAAATGTCGGCCATGCCTGCCGGAACGGGTTCACACAATAAAGTGAAGGAAGATGCGTTAGGGGCACTTGTAATGCTCGGTTTTTCCCGTTTGCAGGCCGAGCATTCCCTGAAAAAACTTTTGGCGCAGAACAACAAAGAGTGGAACGTGGAGGAATTGGTGAAGGAGACTTTGAGAATGATTTAGGAAGATTTAGAGTTTAGTGACTAATACAGTAGAAAACCATCTGATGAATGTGAATCAGCAGTTTTCAATACAGAATTAAAAACTACATCTTGCCCGCGGGCAGAAAAAGAAAATTGAAAAAGTTTTGAGCCGGAAATTCATTACATCCCTCTTAGCAGTTGTTTCGGTGGCATCGCTTGCCTGGTTCAGTACGGCCGGCAAGAATGGAAGAAAAATTTTGACCAACACTTCCACCGACAAACTTCCGCTCATCGTCGCACCGGAATTTTCTCAAGCCCTGGTGACCGATACTCCTCCGGAAGGTTCGCAAATAAATCTTCAGTACCCGATTTACGATCACCTCACCGACTTCCTTACAACACCCGACAACAATTCCCTCGACCTGGTGACTCCTTCCAACATTCAGCAGAATGTGGAGTACGATCCTGAATCAAATCAATACATCATTTCAGAAACGATCGGCGATCAGTTCTACCGCGATCCTTCCTACATGTCGTTCGAAGATTTTCTGAAATACGAATATGATGAACAGGAAAAACTTTACTGGTCGCAGCGCAGCAATGCTTCTTCCCTTCTGGAACGGAAAGGAATTATTCCTGAAGTGGATGTGAAGAGCAATCTCGTGAACAGGATTTTCAGAGGCACCACGGTGGATATTCGCCCGCAGGGAAATATTGATCTCACGTTCGGCGGCAACTATCAGAACATCCTGAATCCAACGCTTACGAAGAAACAGCGGCAGCAGGGCGGCTTCCAGTTCGACATGAACATTAACATGAACGTGATCGGAAAAATCGGCGAGGCACTGAAGCTGACTACGAGTTACAACACGCAGGCGACGTTCGATTTCGAAAACCAGGTGAAACTGGATTACACGGGTGATGATGACTGGATCATCAAGAAAATTGAAGCGGGAAATGTATCCCTTCCGCTCAGCACTTCACTGATTCAGGGCAATCAAAGTTTATTCGGATTGAAAACCCAATTGCAGTTCGGGCGATTGACAGTCACAAATGTGATTTCACAGCAGCAATCGCAATCGCAGAACATCTTGATTCAGGGCGGAACCCAAACACAAACATTTTCGATTTCGGCTGATGAATATGATGAGTACAGAAATTTTTTCCTTGCTCATTACTTCCGGAATAATTTTAAGAAGGCGCTGAGCACACTTCCCATCATCACTTCTGCTATTACGATTAACAAGATTGAAGTTTGGGTAACGAACAAGACCGGCGCAACAGTTGATACACGAAATATTGTTGCCTTCATGGATTTGGGAGAACCGCATCCGTATTCACCTAGCATTGATTCATTTATTTCTCCAACACCTGAATTGCCATATGCAAGCAACGTTTACCCGCAGTATAATGTGAACAACCTCTACCCGAATCTTACACTGGCTGCAAATTCAGGTGCACGCTCAGTAGATCAAACAGTGCAAACGCTCACCGGGCCTGTCTTCAACCTGGTGCCCGTTCAGGATTTTGAAAAAACTTATGCAAGAAAACTTCAGCCCAGCGAATATTCTTTCAATCCGCAGCTCGGCATGCTGCTGATGAATCAGCAACTGAATTCCGATGATGTGTTGGCTGTGGCATATCAATACACTTACAACGGCCGCGTTTACCAGGTGGGTGAATTTGCAGAAGATGTTCCGCCGAGTGTGGATACACCAAAAGTTCTTTTCCTGAAATTGATGAAGAGCACTTCCACCCGCCCGCAACTTCCCATCTGGGACCTGATGATGAAAAACATTTATTCGCTGGGCGCCTACCAGGTGAGCAATGAAGATTTCTTTCTGGATATTTATTACCAGGATCCGGGCGGCGGAGAAAAGCGCTACCTGCCCGTTGCATCACTCAGCGGCATTCCTTTGATCCGCGTGCTCGGTCTCGACAGGCTGAACAACAACAACGACTTGCAGCCTGATGGTGTATTCGATTTCGTTCCCGGCATTACGATCAATCCCTCCAATGGCAAAGTAATTTTCCCCGAGTTAGAACCATTCGGCAGCGATCTGGCGGCGCAGTTTCCTTCTGCTAATGTTGCGCAGCCGTATATCTACCAGGTTCTTTACGACTCCACCAAAACCGTAGCGCTTCAATATCCTGAATTCAATCGTTACAAGATCAAGGGAACTTACAAATCGAGCGTGTCGTCGGAAATTTCATTGGGGGCGTTTCAGATACCACCAAATTCTGTGCACGTAACAGCCGGCGGACAGACATTGGTAGAAAACACGGACTATACGGTGGATTACAATTTGGGCCGGGTGAGAATTCTAAACCAAAGTATTCTGAACTCCGGCGTGCCCATCAATGTGTCGTACGAGAGCAGCGACCTTTTCAGTTTTCAAACAAAAACTTTAATCGGCACGCGGCTCGACTATTACATCAACGATAAGTTTTCTCTTGGCGGCACGTGGCTGCATCTTTCCGAAAGGCCTTACACTCCCAAGCTGAATGTTGGCGACGATCCGATTTCCAATTCCATCTACGGACTGGATGCCAGTTTCAACTCGCCCTCCGAGTGGCTCACGAAAATGGTGGATAAGATTCCGCTGATTGATACGAAGGAAGAATCGAACATCACCTTGTCCGGCGAAGTGGCTGCGCTGCAACCCGGGCACTCTTCCGCCATTGGCAAACAGGGAACGGTTTATATTGATGACTTTGAAGGAACACAAACGAGTTACGATCTGAAGTTTCCTTTTCAAAGCTGGTCGTTGGCGAGTACACCGCAAGGTTCGGTGATTCCCGACGGCGATCTGATCAATGAATGGAAATACGGATGGCGGCGCGCGAAACTTTCCTGGTACAATATTGATCCGTTCTTCTACACTAATTCTGCGCCCGACGGCATTAAGGACAATCACGAACAACTTTACAATTTTTATTCAAGGCAAATTTTTGAAGGAGAAATTTTCAATAAAGATTTTGGAGGGAACGGTGGTGTTCCGCAGAATACCACCACATTCGACCTAAGGTTTCATCCTGAATTTCGCGGACCATACAATTTCGACACAACAGATCTTCAATATGATCAGGACTCGAAAAAAATTCAGTTCCCTTATGCGGAGCGCGAATCGAAGTGGGGCGGTATTCAGCGAAGCATTGATCAGTCGGATTTTGAAGAAGCCAACGTGGAATATATTCAGTTGTGGGTGCTTGATCCTTTTCTTAACAACACTCCTGATCTGAATAATTCCGGCGGCCAATTGTATATTGATCTGGGAAGCATTTCGGAAGATGTATTGCGAGATTCAAGATTCTTTTATGAGAATGGATTATCTGCTAGCGGCGATACCGGAGCCAACGATCATAGTGTTTGGTCTCAGGTTCCACCGCTTCCTCCATTGAATACGGCGTTTGACTTCGATCCAAATTCCCGCCAGAACCAGGATGTGGGTTATGATGGTTGCCGCACTGATTATGAGGATGATTTTTATGAAGACTATTTGCAGGGTTTGGGACACGGTTTCAACAATAACAATTCTTCCGTGATTGGTGTTGCAAATGCTGATCCTTCGAATGATAACTACAAATATTTCGATGATCCTACCTACACAGATGTGAAAGCCGGAATCCTCGAGAGATATGAGGATTACAATGGTCCTGATGGAAACTCACCTATCTCATCCACTAATCAAAATGTTTCGTTCGCTGCCACCAACCAGCCGAACACGGAAGACCTTAATCACGACAACACGGTGAATGAAACGGAAGAATACTTTGAATACAAAATCAACATAACGCAGTCAGCTTTCTCAGTAACAGGCCAGAATTTCGTAACCGATATAAAGGACACCCCCATCGTTGACAACAACGGGGTTGAATTAGGTCATGAAAGATTTATTCAGTTGAAAATTCCGATTAATGATTATCAAAAACGAGTGGGCAACATTCAGGATTTCAAATCAATTCGTTTCATCCGCATGTACCTCACGGGTTTTGATACCACAGTGATTCTGCGTTTTGCAAGAATGGAATTGGTGCGCAACCAGTGGCGCAAGTACAATCTGTCTCTTTCCGCTCCCGGCGAGTATATTCCGAACGACAATTCTCCGAACACGATCTTCAACGTTGGTTCTGTGAGTGTGGAAGAAAATTCCAAACGCTGGCCGGTGAACTATGTGTTGCCGCCCGGAATTGAACAGGAGATTCAGTACAACAACACCTACAACACCCTGCAAAACGAACAGGCGCTTTCCCTCCAGGTCTGCAACCTTCAGGATGGCGATGCGCGCGCTGTGTACAAGGCACTCAATCTTGATCTGCGCACCTACGACACCCTGAAAATGTTTGTGCATGCCGAATCAGGCGATTGTTCTGATCCACTGAACTCCGGCGACATCACGGCTTTCATCCGCCTTGGAAGCGACTTTGTAAGTAACTATTACGAGTATGAAAAACCGCTGGTGCCGACTACTTACGATTGCGGCAATTTACTTACCAGCATAAGTGACCGGAACAAGGTTTGGCCGGATGCAAACAATTTCGAGATTGTGATTTCTGAATTGACGGCTGCAAAGCAGCAAAGAAATAATACCGGTGTTCCGGTCACGCAACCCTACATTGTTTACTTGGCGAGTGGCGCGAAGATTACGATTGTGGGAAATCCTGATCTCGGCATTGCCGCCGTATGCATGTTAGGCGTGCGGAATCCGAAAGCAACGCCCGGCGGCGATGACGACGGAAAACCAAAATGCGCAGAAGTCTGGTTCAATGAACTGCGGCTCTCCGGCTTTGATGAGCAAGGTGGCTTTGCTGCTTTGGCAAGAGCGGAATTTCACCTCGCCGATTTTGGCACGGTGGCCATGTCGGGCACCATGCATACGATCGGCTACGGGCAGTTGGAACAGAAACTTGATGAGCGCTACAAAGACAACTTTTTCCAGTACGATGTTTCCGGAACGTTTGAGCTTGGAAAATTTCTTCCGAAGAACGTGGGGCTGAAATTGCCAATGTTCATAGGCAAGTCAGAAAACATCAGCAACCCGCAGTATGATCCCTATGATCATGACATACTGCTTGTGGACAAGCTCAGTAACCTGAATGCCGCACAAAAAGATTCGGCGCGGAAAGCGGCGCAAACAGCAACGTCCATCACGAGCATCAATTTCAGTAACGTGAGAAAAGTGAGCACAGGAAAAAGCCCGAAGCTGCATATTTATTCTCCGGAAAATGTGAACCTCACTTATGCCTTCACGAAAAATTCCGATCACAACCCGATCATTCAGTCAGATCTCTCCAAACTGCATCACGGAGAGTTTGCATATCTCTTCCCGGGAAAATCAAAATACATTCAGCCTTTCAATAAAATCATTCCGCAGAAAAGCAAGTACCTGAAAATTATCCGCGACATCAATTTCAATATTCTTCCCACCAACCTTTCTTTCCGGACAGGCATGGACAGGCAATTCGGCGAAACGAAGCTGCGGCCTGTTTCTGAAGATGAGCTCATTGTTCCTTTGTACAATAAATTTTTCACCTGGGATCGCATTCATGCTTTCAAGCTCGATCTTTCGAAAGGGCTTTCAACAGATTTCAATGCTACCACCAACACCCGCATTGATGAACCGGAAGGATTGATTGACACGCAGGTGGAAAAAGATTCCATCATCACCAACATTAAAGATTTCGGAAGAACCACCAACTATGGTCATGCAGCCAATGCCGCTTACACATTACCGCTCAGCAAATTTCCGCTGCTCGATTGGACGAACTTCACTTCGCGCTATGGCGCCACCTTTGCGTGGCTCACTGCGCCGCTCGTGCTCGATACTCCAACTCAGCGATTAGTTCCGAGTCCGCTTGGCAATACCATTTCCAACACGCAGAACATTACAGGCAATGCTGATCTGAACTTCCGAAACCTCTACAACAAATCGAAGTTCCTGAAGAAGTATGATACCAACGCATCCAGTTCAGCAGGCAAAGGCGGAGGAGGGAAACAGCAGCCAAAAGATGAACCGAAGAATGAAGAAAATGCCGGCGACCATAAAGAGGTGAAGAAGAATTCGAAAGACGACAAGAAGATTGGCCCCGAAGCATTTTTCATCCGCCTGCCATTGATGCTGAAGCGCGTTACATTTAATTATACCGAAACGCACACCACGGTTCTGCCGGGTTACCTGCCAAAGCCAAAGTGGGGCGGGCAGGACCTGAACCTGAAGGCGCCGGGATGGGATTTCATTTTCGGATATCAGCCCGACAGCAATTGGGTGAATGCGGCAGCGAAGAGAGGATGGATATCGAATGACACTGCGCTCAACTATCAGTTCGTGCAGAACTCGTCGCAGAACATCAGCTCGAAAGTGAATCTCGAACCCGCGAAGGATGTGGGCATTGAACTCACCTTCATGCGCAACAAGACACAAAACCTGAGTGAGTATTTCAAAGTGAGCGATGCGAATTCAGGATTTCAGCACCTGAGCCGCGCCGAGTTCGGAACATTCACGATGTCGTTCATTTCTTTGCAAACTGCTTTTGAACCGCTGAAGGCAAATCAGTTCTCTCAAACATTCCGCAACTTCGAAGCTTATCGCGAAACGATTTCCAACCGCTGGGCAGATGCAAACCCGTATTCTAACGGGGCGTTTGGAGACACGCTTGCCAATTTCCGCGATGGCTACGGACCGTACTCGCAGGATGTTTTGATTCCTGCCTTCCTTGCTGCATACACCAACAAGGATCCGAAATCGGTGAAACTCGCATTGCCCTTCAACGCCATTCCTTTCCCAAACTGGCGAATCAGTTACAACGGGCTTACCAAACTTCCGTGGGCAAAGAAAATCTGGACGAACGTAAATCTTTCTCACGGATACACCAGCACACTCACGTTCGGTTCCTACACATCGTCACTCGATTTTGAAGGTTCACTGATTGACGGAATCCGGATTCCTTCGGCTGAAGATCCCACTTCTCACAACTTCATCACGTTCTACGATGTACCGTCCATTGGCATCAACGAATCATTCTCGCCGCTGCTCGGAATTGATCTCACATGGAAGAACACGCTCACTACGAAAATTGAATTCAACAAGAGCCGCAATCTTTCTTTCAGCATGTACGATTACCAGCTCACGGAAGCGCGCACTTCTGAAATCAGCGGTGCGGTGGGCTACAAGTTCAAGCACGTGCCCATTCCTTTCAAGATAAAAGGTAAATGGAAGAAGCTGAAGAACGATGTGAACTTCCTCTGCAACGTGGCCTACTCCGACAATGTGACGTTGAGTGAGCGCTTAGACCAGGAATTGGCTGCGCAGGCAACTTCCGGAATAAAGACCATCGAAATTTCTCCCTCAGCCGACTACACGGTAAACAGCAAACTGAACATACGCCTGAACTTCGAGAAGCGGTTCACCATTCCGTATGTGTCCACTTCCTACCCGATCAACTACACGAGCGGCGGGGTGACGATCAGGTTTACGCTGGCGCAGTAGCGTTGTCATTAGACATTAGTCATTTGTCATTGGTGAATGGATTCTGATTCGTAATTTTGTTTGAAGATTGGCAAACAGAGAAAAAATTCTCGAAACGATAGTGAGTGGTCAATCTGACCGAAATATCTCGTTTAATGATCTTTGCAAAATGCTTGAATGGCTTAATTTCAAAAGTCGCATCAAGGGAAGCCATCATATTTTTTACAAGGAAGGTGTGGAAGAAATAATTAATCTGCAGCCAGACGGAAACAAAGCAAAGCCCTATCAGGTAAAACAGGTAAGGAATCTGATTTTGAAATACAAACTTTCATGACCATGAGCAAATACGAAATCATTATTTACTGGAGCAAGGAAGATAATGCATTCATTGCTGAAGTTCCGGAATTGCCCGGCTGCATGGCAGATGGCAAATCTTACCTTGAAGCACTCACTCTCGTACAGACCATTATTGAAGAATGGATTGAAACAGCACGAGCATTAGGAAGAACGATTCCTGAGCCTAAGGGGAAACTTATGTTTGCTTGAGCTTCGTGAATCATCTCCTCCGAAGGAGTCCCATGGACAAAGGAGTCCTTCGGACAATCAATAAATCATCAATCAAAAATGAAAAACCGCCACTGCTTCCTCTGCCTGCAGGAAACGGTGGCGGTTCGTTTCAAAAAAAAATTACTGCTGCTGCTGGCCAACTACAATGGAAACAATTTCACTCGGCTGGCCAATCAGTTCATCGTGCTTCACACCCTGAACCTGGTATTCCCGCTCCTCGGGAACATTCGGCTGCCGAAGTGGCCGTGTGTCCACGTAAGGCGGGTGAATTTCCAATCCAAGAAAAATCCAGTTCGGCTCACCGCGCGGGCGTGAATACACATTGCCGCCATCGCTTCCGGCTTTGGAAAATTCCACGTGCACCTTTCCGCCTTCAATGGCAACAGAAATTTTGGGTTTGTAATTATGTTCATCAAATGCATCGGGCAGTGCAATGATTCCGAGATCCTTGCCAATGTCCGTAGTGTATGCTGTCAGGGTCTTCCAATTCTTAAACAGATTTGACAAATTGGCGAACGTATTTTTCTTCTTGCTCTTTTTCAGATCCGTGGCTTCTTTGGCATCCATTTTTTTCTGCTCGGCCAACTGAATCTGATCAATGAGCGCTTGTATTTCATTCTGAAGATCAGTGATCTGCTGACCGGTTAAACCAAGTGTTCCGCCATGAATGGCAATCTTGGCTTTCAAATTCGCCAGCCACGTAACGAGGTCGCCCTCGCGGCGCGGAAAAATGGCAGTGAGAATAATGTGAATAATTTTATTTATGATTTTCATGATGATGTATTTTAAGAGGTGAAAAGAAAATCCGGCTGGACAGATTGCGCAACCGGGCAATGCAACACTCCGTTGCAATCGGGTGGACTATGATTAAGTACACGGAAAAATTTGCCGGGTACGCGCGCCGGATACCCCGGTCCGCAGAGCAGATTACAGGGTACGCGCTGCACATACCTCGTTACGCACCATGGGTAACAAGGTACGCAGAGCGCGTACCCCGTGATGCGAAGCAGAGTACCAGGTATCCGCAACGCGTACCCCGTAACGCGAAGCAGCGCACGAGGTATGCGGAACAGATTACGAGGTACGCGGAGCAGATTACGAGGTATGCGGAGCGCATACCTGATACACTTTTGAAGATGCTCCGTGAAAACGGGGTAATTTCCCTCTGAGCGGGACAACAACCGTGTAAGTGATCGGCCTTTCATGGTCTGAAAGCCGGCCCCTGTGGGTCGGTGGTTCTTTTGAACCGGGCGACTAAGGTAATTCGCAGGAATGCAGAAGTCAAGCTTTTTGTCAGATTTATTTTTTCGGAAAGGAAGCAGGAAAAAGTTGGCGAGAAAATTTTTGTAATTTTAGGGAATGAAATTTTTTCCTCTTCTCTCATTTCTACTTTTCTCTTTGGTTGGTTTTGCGCAAGTGCCCGTGATACAGTGGGCAAAATGTCTTGGAGGATCGGCTGCTGATGCTCCGAATCAAATTATCCAAACAAGCACGGGTGGATACGTTATTGCAGGTTACAGTGCATCAGCAGATGGCGATGTAACCGGCCACCATGGCGGATATGACTATTGGATTGTAAAGTTGAGTTCATCCGGTAACCTGATCTGGCAAAAATCTTTGGGAGGAACAAATAGCGAACAGGCAAGATCAATAGTGGAGTGCAATGATGGAGGATATGCAATAGCAGGGACCTCTAGTTCTAATGATGGCGACGTAACCGGAAACCATGGGCAATCCGATTACTGGATTGTAAAACTTAGCCCTAATGGAAATTTAGTCTGGCAAAAATCATTCGGCGGGTCAAATGAGGACTATGCCTCTTCTATTATCAACACCATAGATGGTGGATTTCTTGTCGCCGGATCTACTGCTTCAAATGACGGTGATGTAATCTCAAACAACGGCTCCTACGATATCTGGCTCGTAAAACTCAATGCGAATGGAAATTTGCAATGGCAGAAAACAATCGGATCAAATCATGTTGAATCTGCCAAAGAGATTTACAGGTCTCAAAATGGAAGATATCTTTTGGCGTATGATTCACTAGGTTATCCTTGGTCTTATTCGGCGAGAGGCAAAGTAATCAAGATGGATAGCCTGGGAAATATTGAATGGAAAAAAGGCGTTGCTGCGGGCATACGTCCATGGGATATTCAAGAGACGTTGGATGGAGAACTATGCCTTGCCAGCACTGACTGGGGAAATATTTGTAACTATTATTATTATGGTGGACAGACTTATATCATGATTTCAAAAAGCGATACCTCAGAAAATTTCGCTTGGGGTGAAATGATGGGAGGCAAATTGGAAAACACTGCTGAAGATATTTTACAAACTTCAGATCTTGGTTTCATTGTGGCTGGAGGAACGAGGTTCACAGCTTGCAATGTAGACACCAATTACGGAGAACTTGACTACTGGTTGATTAAGCTGAGATGTGATGGCGAAGTGCTTTGGCAAAAATCTCTGGGCGGTTCAGATGATGATAATGCATCTACCATTGTGCAAAGTGTAGATGGCGGATTTGTTGTCGCTGGTTCCACGCTTTCCAATGACGTTAATGTGACGGGCAATCATGGTGGTTACGACTTTTGGATCGTGAAGCTCAGCTCCGGTGTTGTTTGCCTTGCTCCTGATAGCATCTACGTGAGCAACATCACTTCCTTTTCGGCCAAGTTGCATTGGACAGTTGAAGATTGCGCATTCGGCTACCGCATTCAATACCGGCCGGTTGGCAGTCCAACCTGGGTCAGCAAAAATCAGAACAACAACGTTGGGCAAAAGAACATTATCGGGCTGTTGCCAAACACTACCTATCAATGGAGGGTGAGAACAAAATGCTCCAATGATCCGCTTCAATACAGTACGAACACAACCATTCAGACCTTCACCACTCTTATGCGATTGAGTGATGTTGAAGAAGAACCAATCACATTTTCTTTCTTTCCCAATCCCTTCACCAACTCAGCCACTATCAGCATTAATTTAGAAGGGAATTTTGATTTCATTCTATCAGACGTTTTCGGAAGAGAAGTTTTCAAATCCCAAATTCTAAATTCCAAATCCCAAATCGAAAGGGGTAACCTGTCTTCGGGAATTTATTTCTACCGGATAATGGAAGAAGGAAAAATGATTGGCAGCGGGAAGGTGGTGATCGAGTAATTTGATTTTCTTTGCTTGAAGAATTTATTTCAATCACATAAAAAAATCTTGTTATGGAAGAAAACGATCAGAAAAAAAATTTGAATACAGTGCCGGGTATTGCCATGGTGGGCTGCATGTTTTTGGGAATCGGGATCGGATATTTTTACAGCAACGTCACCGCCGGCACTCTGATCGGCCTTGGTGCAGGATTCATCCTGATGGCTGTGCTCCGCTATGCAGCGGGCAGGAAAAAAAGTTGAGCACCTAAATTAGGAACAGTTCTGGCGAAGATGAGCGAGGGCGGCTCCCCTCTCCTTCGTCCGAAGGATTCCTTTGGAGGGTGAGGCCTAATTTTCCCTTCCGTAATTTGCGCCGCATGAATTTTTCCCTGAATGAATTTTCCCGATAACCTGAAGTACACGAAAGATCATGAATGGATCCGCGCAGAAGGATCGGTGGCTTTCATCGGCATCACGGATTTTGCGCAGAGCGAACTCGGCGACATTGTGTTCGTGGATGTTCCATCCATAAATCAATCATTAAAAAAAGAAGAAACATTCGGAACAGTGGAAGCGGTGAAAACGGTGAGCGATCTGTTCCTGCCAGTCTCAGGAAAAATTCTTGAACTGAATCCCAACCTGAATGCTCATCCGGAATTGGTGAACAAGGATCCTTATGGCAAAGGATGGATGGTGAAAGTATCTTTGGATGATGCGAAAGAAATCGAAGCGCTGATGGATGCCATGGCCTACAGGAAGTTGATCGGACAATAGACATTCTAATTACCAATTACCAATGATCAATTTCCAAACAATGATCAATGCATCAATTCCCGAATTTCTTTTCATTCCTTCCTCATTGAAAATTGTTTGATCATTGGTTATTGATCATTGATCATTACAATGTCCTACTTCAAGAACTTTCTCCTATTCACGCTCTGGATGATTATCATCCTCTATCTTTCATTTGCTCCACTGAAGAATTGGCCTCAACCATCTTTCCTGGAAAAAATTTACATGGACAAACTTGTCCACGTCTTCATGTATCTCACACTCTCCTTTCTTTTACTCTTTGGCATTGCCAGACAACAAAACACCGGTTCGTTACGTTATGCAGTTATGCTTTTAGCTGCATCTTCCTGTGCGGGGTATGGAATCACAATTGAAATTCTTCAGCCCGTGCTCACGATGTACCGAAAGTTTGAATGGATGGACATGGTGGCCAATGCCGCCGGAGCTTTTGGCGGAATTATTGTCTTCAGAAAAATTCTTTTGAAAAGATGGTTGGGCTTGGGAAAGGTTACAGTCGGCGAAAACTTCCGCTCAGTCAATTGAACGTAATTTTGAATGCTTCATAAAAAGATCAGGTGAGAAAAATTCGCAAATCATTTTCAATCGTTGCACTTCTATGTGCAAGTCAGGTTTCTTTCGCCCAGCCGGATACCGATCAGCAACTCGCACAGGAGTATTTGCAGAATGCAGAATACGATAAGGCCGTTGTGCTGTATGAAAAACTTTTCACTAAGCAACCAGGCAACCAGTTGTACTACCAGAACTACCTGACATGCCTCGAACAACTTGGTCAGTTTGATGACGGGGAGAAAATGATTAAGAAACAGATCAAGCGAAATGGGAAGGATCTTTCCTATTACGTTGATCTGGGAAATCTTTACCAGCTCAAAGGAAATTCCAAAGCAGCGAATGAACAATACCAGTTGGCGATCAGCTTGCTTCAGTCTGATCAGTACCAGATCAGCCGGCTGGCAAATCGTTTTTACCAGAGCAATTTGTTAGACGAAGCCATTCAGACTTACGTGCGGGCAAAGAAAATTTTTCATGCCGAAGAAAATTCTCTTTACGACAATGAGATTGCCAATCTCTACCGCAAGAAAGGCGATCCCGAAAACACCGTGAAGTATTACCTCGACCTCGTGCAGCATGATTCGAACCAGCAGGAGTTTGTGCAGAGCCAGATGCAGTCGCTTATTCCTTCCAAAGATTATGCTTCGGCTTTTCAGGCAGAACTTTTCCGGCGCATTCAGAAAGATCCGAACAATCCGCAGTTCCCCGACATGCTCATCTGGTTTTACATTCAGCAAAAAGATTTTGCTTCGGCCTTCCTGCAGGTGAAAGCACTGGACAAGCGCAATCATGAAGAAGGCGACAGGATTTTTCAATTCGCCCAGTCGGCTTTCCAGGAAGGAAATTATGATGCAGCCCTTATGGCTTATCGCTTTATCATTTCCGAAAAAGGAAAATCGAGTTACCTCTACATGCCGGCACGCGCCAGTGAATTGACGACGGAGCGTACAAAGATCACCGTACAGAACACCTTCACGCAAGAAGAATTGCTGAAGCTGGAAACGGATTATGAAAATTATTTTTCTGAATTCGGAAAAACTTCCCAGACAGCAGCCGTGATGCGCGACTATGCTTCGTTAGAAGCAAAGTTTCTTCACAATCTTGATAAGTGCATTGCCATTTTGAATGAAGCATTGGAGATCGGTTCCAATGATCAACGATTAGTGGGTTACCTGAAACTGGATCTGGGCGATGCCTATGTGATCAAAGGCGAGGTGTGGGAAGCCATGCTGCTCTATGGCCAGGTGGATAAAACATTTGGCGATGAGCCCATCGGTGAAGAGGCAAGATTCAAGAATGCCAAGCTGAATTATTACATCGGCGACTTCGACTGGAGCAAAACACAATTGGATATTCTGAAAGGCGCCACTACGGAGTTAGTCGCTAACGATGCCATTGCACTTTCTGTTTTCCTCACCGATAACATGGGGCTCGATACATCTGCTGTGCCGATGGAAATGTATGCCCGCGCCGATCTGTACATCTTTCAAAATCTTCTTGACTCAGCCGCGAAAACATTGGACTCGATCAAAAGAAAATTTCCCGATGGTTCATTGATGGATGATGTGCTCTTCGCCGAGGGAAGAATTTTTTTAGCACAGCGTAACTATGAAGAAGCCGCAGAAATTTTTTCTCAGATTGATGAAACTTATTCTTTCGATCTGTTAGCTGATGATGCGCTGTTCCAGTTAGCTGAGTTGTACGACAAATACCTGCACAACACCGACAAAGCCATGGACCTCTACAAACAAATTCTCACCAAGTACAAAGGCAGCATTTTCACCGTGGAGGCGCGGAAGAGGTACAGGGAGTTGCGGGGAGATGAAGTAAATTGAGTCAGCAGTCTTCAGTCAGCAGTCGGCAGTTTAAGAAAATTTCACGCAGAGTTCACAGAGGTGCAGAGCGCGCAGCGAGAAGATAGAAGTACATTCCTGTGGAAAATGTGAGTTGAATCATATTCCTTTTTTTCAGCCGCGTAGCGGTGAAATGTTTGTAGAAAAATCATCCCACACAAAATCTTTGGCTCCGTAGGAGCGAAATGTTAACTCTTTCATCCATTCTCTCAAAAAACATTTTACCACAGATTACACAGACTTGCACAGATTTTTTTTCTGTGGCCATCTATGGTTAATATTTTCTGCGCTTAACCCTTTCTGTCGGGACAAAATCAACTCAGCAGCTGTAGTTTCCAAAATTCCGGAATCAAATCTATTACTTCGCACTACGCACAGCTTAATGCGCGGTAAGCATAACGCTATCTATGATTCTTTACAATGTCACAATCACAATTGATTCGGGTATTGAAGAAGAATGGCTCCAATGGATGAAAGAGAAACACATTCCCGATGTGATGAAGACAGGCATGTTCACTGATTCACGCATCTGCCGTTTGCTCAATCAGCCGAAGGAAGGAGATTCCACCTATGTGATTAAGTACGCATGCGCAGGCAAAGAAAATTACAAGAGGTACCTCGAAGAATTTGCGCCGGCCCTCCGCGAAGAGTTCAACCAGAGGTACAAGGATAAGTTTGTTGCCGACAGGAGAGTAATGGAAGTGTTGGAATGAAAAAGAAAATCCCAAATTCCAATTTTCAAATAATGTTCGAAAATCCAAACTTCAAAACTTTGAGAATTGAACAATTGGAATTAATTGAAAATTGAAATTTGAGATTTAATTGAAAATTGGAATTTGGAATTTGGAATTTACACTTGGAACTTCTCTCTTATTCCTGATAATAAATCCTCTTCACCCTCCTCGAAATCGTGCTCAGCACTTCGTACGGAATCGTGTTCGCCCACTGGGCTAATTGCTGCACGGGCAATTCCTTTCCGAACACAATCACTTCATCGCCTTCTTCGGCATCGGGAATGTGGGTGACGTCAATCATCGTCATGTCCATGCAGATATTGCCGACGAGGGAAGCAAGGTGGCCGTTCACGAGCATCTTTCCTGCGCCGCGGCTTAAACTGCGGTTCAGTCCATCGGCATAGCCGATGCCTACGGTGGCAATGCGCATATCAGCCGAAGAAATTCCTGATCGCCCGTAACCCACGGTTTCTCCCGCTTTGATTTTTTTGACCTGAGAAATAGTTGTCTTGAGTGTGCTCACGTTCAG
>Ga0334722_10000920_pt1 | contig 39931 bp, 39 predicted proteins | sample C3_bottom_MG_FD_207210 | JGI IMG/M metagenome (GOLD analysis project Ga0334722, IMG submission 207210) | Sediment microbial communities from Yellowstone Lake, YNP, Wyoming, USA - C3_bottom | ecosystem: Environmental > Aquatic > Freshwater > Lake > Sediment | place: USA: Wyoming | collected...
CCGCAACCTTTTTTTCTATTTCCAAATCATTTTTCTTTGTCTTTTCCAAATCATCCTTTATTTTCTCATAAACTTCGTTCAAGTTATTTATTTCTGAAGACATTCCTTCTATATTTTTTGATATATTTTCTATTTCCTTATTCGCACTGTTTTTTTCATTAATTTTAACATTAATTTCAAATGTTATACCATCAATTTCCGAACTTGTCTTTAAAATCTTTGCATTTATTTCTTCTAAACCACTTTTTAAAAATTCTTGTTCTCGTAATTTTATCTCCATATTCCGTTTTAACCCAGATAGCTCTTTATAGATAACATCAATCGAATTGCGAAGCATTAAAATCTCATTATCCAATAAAGCTATTCTTGATTTTATTTCTCTAATCTCTCGTCTTCTTTTTAAAAGACCCATACCTTGTCCCAAACTTCCACCGGTAATAGAACCGCCCGGAAGCAAAAGCTCTCCTTCCAAAGTAACTATTTTATACTGAAAATCATATTTCTTTGACAACAAAATTGCATTATCCAAAACATCAACAACAAGGACCCTTCCCAACAAATAAGAAAAAAGTGCTTCAAATCGTTCTTCATATTTTATAAGTTTATTAGCATATCCGAGAAAACCTTTTTCGTTTTTTATAGCATCATGCAAACCTTTAGCTGTTATACAATTTAATGGAAGAAAGGTAGCCCGGCCAAGATTTTGACTTTTCAAAATCCCTATAATTTCCTTGGCTTCCTCTTCGGTTTCGGTAACGATATTTTGGATTGAAGAACCCAGGGCTACTTCCAAGGCCGTCTCAAATTTTTTTTCCACTTCAAACAGATCGGCTACTAAACCCAGAACGCCTTTATAACGTTGGGAATCCTGCTTCACAATCTTTAATACACTTCTTACTCCTTTGTTAAAACCTTCATATGATCTTTCCATTTCTTCTAATATGCTTAACCTTGAAGTCAAATTATTTTTTTGCTCAATAAAAACTTTTAAATCCGACTCTAATTTTTGTAATTTCTTTTCATATTTATCCCTGCTGTCTTTTAAACCAATAACTTCCTTCTCATTAATATCTAAATTTGTCAAGAAAATTTCTCGCTCTTTTTTATAATTTTCTTTTATCTCGCACAATTTAATTTTTCTGTTTTCAAGCTGTCCAAGCTCTTCGTCTATTTTTTTTATCTTTCCGAATAACCCTTCTTTAAAATTCAATAGGCTCTTTATACTGCTCTTTTTACTTGAAATCTCATTTAGAATTTCTACAATATCTTCTTTCAACCTCTCTATCTTTTTATCCTCTTCTTCCATTAAATTAACACTGCGACTTAATTCCTGTTCTTTTCTTTTCAAATCGCTTTCCTTGGCTCTAATAATTTCCAAAACCCCAATATATTCCTGTTTTTTGAAATTCAGATTATCTTCAATAGACTTTATGACAGAATTATACTCTTGCACAGCTTCTTCTAATTTTTTAGAATTATTTGACAAATTAGCTTCTCTTTCTTTTAAAACATTAATCTCGCCTTTTATTTTTTCAATCTTATTTTTCTCATTATGACAGTTATTTTTCAACTCCTCTATATTAAATATAAGTTCTTTTAATTTTTCTTCCAAATTGATTTTCAATCTCTCTATATTTTCTAATTTTTTACTTTCAATATTAATGTTTTTACTTAGAAGTTCAAGCCTATTATTTAGCATTCCAATTTCCAAATTTAATTTATCCATCTTTTCGATAAAATAGCAAACCTCTAACTCCTTTAATTCATTAACCAAATTAATATAACGTTTGGCCTTTTCAGCCTGTTCTTTAAGTGGATCAAGCTGTATTTCTAATTCCCCAATAATATCCTTTAACCTTAAAAGGTTTTGCTCTGCTTCCCTTAATTTAGCCTCGGCTTCTTCTTTTCTGGACTTATACTTCAATATTCCTGCGGCTTCTTCTAAAAGAACTCTTCTTTCGATAGGTTTAGAATGGATAATTTCGTCCACTTTCCCCTGACCTATTATACAATAACCTTCTTTACCTACCCCCGTATCCATAAACAACTCAATTATATCCTTCAAACGGCAAGGCTTTTTATTTATATAAAATTCACTTTCACCAGAACGATAGGTCCTTCTCATAATATTTATTTCTTCGTAATCCAAAGGTAAAAATCTATTGCTGTTATCCAAAGTTAAAGAAACCTCTGCATATCCCAGGGGTTTTCTTTTGACAGTACCTGAAAAAATTACATCCTCTAATTTTGAACCTCTTAAGGTTTTTATACTCTGTTCCCCTAAAACCCATCTTATGGCATCTACTATATTGCTCTTTCCGCTACCGTTGGGACCTACAACTGCTATAATTCCATTAGGAAAATTGAATTCTACCCTGTCTGCAAAAGATTTAAAACCATAAATTTCCAAACTCTTTAAATACAAGAGGCTTCCCCCCTAACAGCATCTAAATACCCTTTTAATTTTAACATAAAAAAACATCAAAAAACAGTAAAATATAAAACCTGCTTAAAAAGCAGGTTTTTAGAAAAAATATAATATTTTTTCGACTCTATCTTGGCTCAATTATAAACTTTATGGCGGTTCTTGTCTCGCCATCTATTTCTATTTCTGAAAAAGCAGGAATAGCAATGAGGTCAATACCATTAGGAGCTACAAACCCTCTTGCAATTGCAATAGCCTTCACTGCTTGATTCACCGCTCCTGCGCCCACAGCCTGTATTTCGGCCATATTCTTCTCCCTAATCACAGCCGCAAGAGCACCCGCTACCGATTTAGGTTGAGACTTCGCTGATACCTTTAGTACTTCCATAGACTTAATACCTCCTTTAAATTTTAATAATTATTATATTATTTGTTTTTTTGACTATTAGTATATATTCTATATCAAGTTAAAAATCCCTTCTAAAGTTAAATTATTTATAAAATCTTTTTTGGTAATTTTTATCTCGTTATCCTTGGTTATTATAACCAATTGTTCCTTATCCAATTCATCCTGCCCTTTCAGACTAATATCTATATTATATAGTTCTTTTAATTTCAAAATATTTCTTCTTTTATTACCAATAACCGCCGAAAACATTCTCGGATTTGATTTTATTATGACCTTCTGGTCATTAATATTATAAGCCTTCATAGTTTGAGAAAGCATATCAAAAATCAGGGATGACTCCACCATTTCACCGAAAGACGGATGAAAAGGGCCTGCAACTATATCTTTCCCCGTATTTATATTATCAGAAGCCTGAAGTCCTATCCTTATTACTTTGATACCGTTTTTTATAAATTTTACCATAGCTACCTTGCATATATCAATAGCTTCTTTTAATGTCAAAGGTTTATATTCTCCCTTAAGAAAAAGCTCTTCTAACTTTGTATTTCTTATAACAAGGGTCGGATAAAGCCTCACAAAATCCGGCTTCAAATCTATAATTTTGTCTATTGTATAATTCATCCTTTCAACATTATCTTTGGGAAGCCCAAACATTATCTGTAATCCGAGCTTGAAACTATATTGTTTTATAAGCGATACACTTTTTACTACATCCTCCGACGTATATCCCCTTAAGCTCTCCTTCAAAACCTCATCAGACATGGACTGAACGCCGAGTTCTATTGTATCAACTCCCATTACCTTTAGATTTGTCAAAATAAGATTATCAATGAAATCAGGTCTCGTGGATATCCTGATTGCATGAATATCTCCCTTATCCTTATATTTTTTAGCTATCCATAATAGCTCTTTCTGGTATGTCAAGGGTAATCCTGTAAAAGTTCCTCCATAGAAAGCTATTTCCTTTCTGCTGTTTGAAGGCATGGTTTTTAATGAATTATTAATCAAGCTATCCACATATTCCGCATCAATTATTTCTTCTTTCTGACCGGTTATTTTGGGCTGATTACAGTATATGCAATGAAAAGGGCATCCCAAAAATGGTATAAAAATCGAAATAATTTTATACTCTCTTCCCATTTTCTACATCTACTCCTAAAAAGCAAAGAGCATTTTTGGCGGCTTCCTGTTCAGCTTCTTTCTTACTCTTTCCTCTGCCATTGCCCAGGATTTTTTCGCCCAATAAAACCCTTACAAAAAAAGTTTTGTCATGTTCTGGACCCGATTCACTAATGGTTTCATATCTTAATTTTTCATGATAGCTCTTCTGTATATACTCCTGTAACAGCGTTTTAAAATCCTTGAGCATTAATCCGTTCAATGTATCGCTAATAATATTGGAAAATTGATCAAGAACAAACTTTGAAGCATTGTCAAAACCGCCATCAACAAAAACCGCACCAATCAAGGCCTCAAAGGCATCAGCCAAAATTGAAGTTCGGTTTCTTCCTCCAGAATTCTGCTCCCCTTTACCCAAAAGGATATATTTATTTAATTCCAATTCCTTTGCTTTTTTTGCAAGTGAATATTCACACACAATACTAGCTCTTATCTTTGTAAGATCTCCTTCAGAGTATTTCGGACAGTTTTTAAACAAATACTGACTGATCACCGCATTTAATATGGAATCTCCCAAAAATTCCAGCCTTTCGTTAGAAGAAATATTTAAGTACCTATTCTCGTTGGCAAAGGAACTGTGAGTTAAAGCTTCTTTTAATAAACCTACATCTTTAAAAAAATACTTTAGTTTTTTTTGTAATATCACAAGCCTTCTTTCCAAATTTAAATACATTATAACACCTTCCAGTGCTTATGATCACAGAACGAATTTTTTGAAAACAATAGAACTGTTATGACCTCCAAATCCCAATGAATTGGACATAGCATAGCGAATGTTCAATTTTCTTCCCGTATTTGGAACATAATCCAAATCGCAATCAGGATCGGGTGTTTTATAGTTTATTGTTGGATGAACATATCCTTCATAGATGGACATAACAGTAGCTATCGCTTCTACAGCCCCTGCAGCTCCTAATAAATGACCAGTCATAGATTTGGTGGAACTTATTGCCAATTTATATGCATGAGCTCCAAATACAGATTTTATAGCCATTGTTTCAAACTTATCATTGTACTCGGTTGACGTTCCATGGGCATTAATATAATCCACTTCTTCAAAAGGAATCTCTCCATCCTTTAATGCCATCTTCATAGCTCTTGCCGCACCCTCTCCTTCTGGAGCAGGAGCAGTTATATGATAAGCATCGGTGGTACTTCCATATCCCACTATTTCTGCATAAATTTTTGCATTTCTCTTTAAAGCATGCTCCAATTCCTCTAAAATAAGTATTCCTGCGCCTTCTCCCATTACAAAGCCATCCCTATTTGCATCGAAAGGCCTACTTGCTTCTTTGGGATTGTCGTTATTGGTAGACATAGCTCTCATGGCGCAAAATCCTGCAAAAGCAAGAGGAGTTATGGCAGCCTCCGAACCACCAGATACAACTACATCCAAATCGCCTCTTTGTATAACCTTAAATGCATCGCCTATTGCATTAGTACTCGATGCACAAGCCGAAACCACAGTTTCACTCATTCCTTTTATACCAAATATTATAGCTATTTGCCCTGCTGCTATATTTGAAATCATCATGGGTACAAAAAACGGACTTATTCTTCCAGGCCCTTTGGTCTTTAATACATTAAACTGATCTTCCAGGGTTTCCATTCCGCCTATTCCGGAACCCAAAATTACCCCTATCCTCTCTTTATCCATTTTTTCAAGTTCCAAATTTGCATCTTCTAAAGCCATTCTCGTGGAAGCAACCGCAAACTGAGAAAATCTATCCATTCGCTTGACCTCTTTTTTATCAATAAAGTCTGTCGGGTTAAAATCCTTAACCTCTGCAGCTATTTTTGTAGAATATTCAGATACATCAAACTTAGTGACAAAATCCACACCGGATTTGCCTTCTTTTAAAGAAGCCCAATATTTATCAACCCCAATACCTAAAGGTGTTATTGCGCCCATGCCAGTAACAACTACTCTTCTTTTCTTCATATCATAATCCTCCCAATACTATTATAAGTAAATAATTCCAATCTATTGAAAATCTTATTGAAAATCCCGCTTTAAGCGGGATTTTCAATAAGATAAACTATTGCACTTTGTTCTTTACATATTCTACTACATCACCAACGGTTACAATTTTCTCTGCATCCTCATCAGGTATTTCTAAATCAAACTCTTCCTCCAAAGCCATAATCAGCTCGACTATATCCAGTGAATCCGCTCCAAGATCATCTATAAAAGATGATTCTAAAGTAATTTCTTCTTCATCAATCCCCAATTGTTCAGCTATTATTTTTCTTACTTTTTCAAATACCATATTATACTCACCTCCCTTCCAATTGGAGCATACCATAATATGATAATATTACATAAACATTCCGCCGTCAATACTAATCACTTGTCCTGTAATGTAACTTGCTTCATCGGAGACCAAAAAAGCTACTAAATTTGCCACATCCTCCGGTTCTCCAAATCTTTTTAAAGGTATCATATTATACATCTGATTTTTTACATCTTCAGGTAATATATCGGTCATATCGGTTTTTATAAATCCCGGAGCTACAGCATTAACAGTAATACCTCTGGATGCTAATTCCTTAGCAGCTGATTTGGTAAGACCAATAATACCCGCTTTAGAAGCCGCATAATTAGCCTGACCAACATTTCCAACCAAACCTATCACCGAAGATATATTTACAATTTTACCCCTCTTTTGTTTTAGCATAACCCTGCTAACAGCTTTTATACAATTAAATGACCCTTTTAAATTAATATTTATTACATCATCCCAATCTTTTTCGGACATTCTCATAATAAGGGTATCTCTCGTAATACCTGCATTATTTATTAAAATATCTATTCTACCAAATCTATCAAAAACTTTTTTTACCATTTCTTCAACTTTATCCAAATCAGATACATCTGCTTCACATATCATGGATTCTACACCAAATTTCTCTATTTCTTCTTTCACCTTTAGAACATTCTCAGAAACTTTTGTGCAATTAAGTACGACATTTGCTCCCTCCTGAGCAAGTTTTAGGGCTATCGCTCTCCCAATACCTCTTGAAGCACCGGTTACCAATGCCACCCTATCCTTTAATTTCACACTATCACCTCTCAATTTCCCCTATGGTTTTCTGCAGACTTTCGGTATCCTCTATATTATGAACCCTTGCATTCTTACTTATTTTTTTAACAAAAGCACTTAGGGTTTTTCCAGGCCCTACCTCGATGAAAGTATCCACACCGTCTGAAAGCATTTTTACAATAGTATCTTCCCATAAAACCGGACTATATACCTGTTTTACTAATAGTTCTTTTATTTGGTTTTTATTTAATATATAATCCGCTGTTACATTTGATATAACAGGAATTTTGAGGTCATTAAATGAAATTTTATCAAGTTCTTCTTTGAGCTTTTCTCCAGCTGGTATCAACATTTTACAATGAAACGGTGCACTTACCGGAAGTATGGTAGCTCTTTTTGCACCCAATTCTTTTGCATATTCCATAGCTCTATCCAAAGCCCTAAGTTCCCCTGCAATAACTATCTGACCGGGACAATTGAAATTGGCCGGTTCTACAATTCCTTCAGAACTTGCCTTCTTACAACATTCCATTACCTCTTCTTTACTCAATCCCAAAATAGCAGCCATTCCTCCAACGCCAAGTGGTACCGCTTCCTGCATAAACTTTCCTCTTTTTCTTACAAGAACAACAGCATCTTCAAAAGAGATAACCGAAGAAGCTACCAGGGCCGTATATTCTCCCAAACTTAGTCCTGCTACCACATCCGGTATTATACCCTTTTGATTAAGAACCTGCAAAATTGCTACGCTCACTGTAAGTATAGCAGGTTGAGTTATTTCTGTTTTTTTAAGCTCTTCTTCCGGCCCGTTAAAACACAAATCCTTTATATTAAATTCCAAAGAGGCATTTGCTTTATCAAAAATTTCCATCGCTTCCTTGTAATTTTCGGCAATGTCCTTTCCCATCCCTGCATATTGAGCCCCTTGACCAGGAAATATAAAAGCCAGCTTTCCCATACTAAAATCCTCCCGCAAAATTTTTCAGACCATTAACTATGCTTCGAGCATCATTTATAATATCTTCTATAATGGATTTAACGGGTTTTATATCTTTTATTAGACCAGCAATTTGGCCCGCCATCACAGAACCATAAACAACATCTCCATCCACTGCTGCGGCCTTTAATTTACCAGCACCAAGAGCTTCCAATTCTTCTTTAGACGCACATCTTTCCTCCAACTTTTCAAATTCTCTTGTCAATTTGTTTCTTAGACACCTTACTGGATGCCCGGTTCTTCTTCCCGTTACAATTGCATCCCTATCCCCTGCTTCTAAAATCGCCTTTTTATAATTTTCATGAACAGTGCATTCATCAGAACATATAAACCTGGTTCCCATCTGAACACCTACTGCACCTAATGAAAGGGCTGCAACAAACCCTCTTCCATCTGCTATACCACCTGCAGCAATTACCGGTATTTTAACCGCATCAACAACCTGCGGAACCAAAGCCATTGTAGTCAGTTCTCCAACATGCCCTCCAGATTCGGTCCCCTCTGCTATAATAGCATCTACACCCTCTTTTTCCATTCTTTGTGCAAGAGCTACCGATGGAACAACAGGAATAACCTTGGTATTTATTGCCTTAAGCCTACCTATGTATTTACCAGGATTTCCAGCCCCTGTAGTTATAACTGGAACTCTTTCCTCAATTATAACATTTATTACTTCATCCACATAGGGTGACATAAGCATTACATTAACGCCAAAAGGTTTATTAGTCAGCTTCTTTGCCTTTCTTATTTCATTTTTGACAACCTCTGCAGGCGAATTTCCGGCCCCGATTATCCCAAGCCCCCCTGCATTAGAAACTGCAGCAGCCAACTCAGCCGTGGCCACCCATGCCATACCACCTTGAATAATAGGGTATTCAATTTCTAAAAGTTCACAAAGCCTGGTACGAAACATATTAAGCCCTCCTTATCAAATAGCCCATTTTAATACACAAGATGCCCATGTTAAACCTGCACCAAAAGCTACCAGTAAAACCGTATTTCCTTTTTTTAGCTTTCCTATAGCAGAGGCTTCATCTAAAGCCACAGGAATGGAAGCAGCAGACATATTTCCGAACTTATGAAGATTGACAAAGACTTTCTCCGGAGGCAACTCCAATCTCTTGGCAGCCGATTCAATAATCCTAATATTAGCCTGATGCGGAATTAAAAGATCAAGGTCCTCTTTTTGAATGTTTGCTCTTTGCAGTGCTTCAAAGGATGCGTTAGCCATTATTTTAACAGCGAATTTAAAAACTTCGCCTCCATCCATAAAAATGGAATGAAGGTTCCGTTCAACCGTTTCCTTAGTAGCCGGCATTCTCGAACCACCGGCAGGCATCTTCAAAAATTCTCCACCATTACCATCAGCACCTAAATATAGAGACAAAATACCGAGTCCATCTTCTACCTGGCTCACAATAGCAGCACCAGCACCGTCCCCAAAGAGAACACATGTATTCCTGTCCTTCCAATTGACAATTTTTGATAGGGTTTCGGCACCTATGATAAGGATATTTTTGTAAAATCCGGTAGATACAAACTGACAAGCAATGGCAAGTGCATATATAAAACCTGAACACCCTACTTCTATGTCAAAGGCTGCTGCATTTTTCGCCCCTATGTTCTTCTGAACTATACAAGCAGTTGCCGGAAAATTCATGTCTGGTGTAACGGTAGCCACTATGATCAAATCAATATCGCACGGACTCAGGTTTGCCTTTTCCAGAGCTTTTTTAGCCGCTTCGGTCGCAATGTCCGAAGTTGCCATATCCTCTGAAACAATTCTTCTTTCGGATATTCCTGACCTGGTTCTTATCCATTCGTCACTGGTATCCACCATCTTTTCGAGATCAAAATTGGTTAATATTCTCTCTGGAACAAAACTTCCTGTTCCTATTATGCCAACACTTTTAATTCTGCTCGGCAACGTGATCAGCTCCTATCTCGTAAAGCTTAAGTTTTATATCATCTAAAAGATTTTTTTCCAAAAATAATTTTGTTTGTCTCAATGCATTTTTGATGGCCTTAGCATTAGAGCTCCCATGAGCTTTTATACAAACTCCATCAATACCCAAAAAAGGTGCACCGCCATGTTCGGTATAGTCCATCCGTTTCTTTAAACTCCTAAAACTTGATTTCATGAGCAAAGCTCCTAATTTACTTGTAAATTTTTTCGAGATCTCTTCTTTTAAAATATCAAAAATGCTTATGCTTACACCTTCAATGGTTTTTAAAATTACATTTCCTGTAAAACCATCGCAAACCACTACATCTGCCTTATCTGAGAAAAGGTCTCTTCCCTCAATATTCCCAATAAAATTCAATTTTGAGTTTTTCAAAACTTTATATGCCTCTTTTACCAATTGATTACCCTTTTCTTCTTCCTCGCCTATATTGACAAGACCAATCCGTGGTCTGCTTACCCCCAATACTTTTTCCGCATAAACACCACCCATTACCGCAAACTGTAAAAGATTTATAGGGTCACATTCACTATTTGAACCTGCATCAATCAAAACAAAAGCACCATTCTTAGAAGGTATCAGAGGTGCCAAAGCCGGACGGCTAGTCCCCTTTATCCTCCCTACAATTAGAAGACATCCGGCCATAAAAGCACCGGTATTTCCAGCAGATAAAAATGCATCCACTTTTCTATCCTTTAAAAGGTTTAATCCTACAACCATGGAGGAGTTTTTCTTTTTTCTTATGGCAGTAACTGGTGCATCATTACCAGTAATAACTTCATCCGCATTTGTTATCGTTATATTTTCCTTTTTATAATTTTTATAAGCACTTAATTCATTTAAAATTACATCTTCCCTTCCAACCAAATTAACATGAATATCCAGTTCATTAACTGCATCAATTACGCCCTTAATAATTTCGGCAGGAGCCTTATCCCCACCCATAGCATCCACAGCAATTATCATCCTATCACTCCCTTCCAATGGATACCAGTATAAACTTTCCTCTAAAGACCTCGGTATCTCTAACTCTAATTTTAACCCATACGAAATATTTATTCCCTCTTTTTCTTACTACTTCAGCCTTCGCAATAAGTTTATCTCCTAAAAAAACCGGATATTTATATTTAATATTTGCAACCCCGATTAAAGCAACTTCTGCATCGATAATGGACATGGCCAAGGATTCCGCCTGCGCGTATATATACTGGCCTTTAACAATCTTACTCTTCTGAAAAAGCATATTTTCATTGGTTTCGAGAATGGAAATTCCTCTGCTACCAAGCTCGAAATCTACCAAATCTCCTACCATTTCATTACCTATAATTGATCTTACCTTTGAATAGTTTTTTTCTGCAACATTGCGTATCCTTTCTCTTAATTCCGGTATACCTAATTCCATTCTATCAAGTCTTATGGTTTGTACACTTACATTAAAGTAATCCGCAAGTTCCTCATCGGTTAGGAATGGCTCCCCTTTAATTTTAGAAAGTAGCGCCTCCTGTCTCTCTTTTTTACTTATCCTTTTATTCATATCCTTCATCTCCATAATAACTACTATAAATACTTACTATTAATAGTAGTATATAATATAAAGTAATAAAATTCAAGATAATTTTGGTAGTTTATAAATGTATTGTACCAAACAAAAAAGGCTCTTATAGATACAAAAGAGCCTTTTTATTTACTATCGTTTAATTAAATTTTCATTTCTCTCAAAGGGTTCATCCAGAAGTATATGCCCGGCTATTGTTTCATTCTTATTTCCCTCTATATAAAACTGAACTTTCTTAATATACGGAAGCTCGGTAAGTGAATTTACTACTGAATAAATTGTAAAGGTTTCACCAGTAGATCCGCCCCAATGTTTTTCCTTTAAATCTCTGGAAAAGTTAACATAGGCAATTCCGTTTTTTATCTCTACTGATATCAGTTTTGTGCCTTCGGGAATGGTTCTATATAATCCCGATTTTGTAGGACCCTTTATAAGCTCTTCTATTATTACCCTTTCAATCGATCTATCATCTTTTTCAACTTCTCTTATCTCGGGTTCTAAATATAAAGCCTGTTTGCCTCCAAAATAGAGAGTTATTGTTAATTTATTTAGATTCCTGTTTACATCCTCCAAATTATATTTTGTTAACAAACCATAGGATTTCCCCTTAGAATCCGTCAGTTCCTTTCCCTCCACAAGAATATGCACCCGCTCTATCCCGGATATATCGGTCAATGTATTTACAATAGAAACAACGGTATATTCTCTGGATATATTATCAACCGAATTCAGTAATTCTTTGGAAAAATCAACAGTAACCGTACCATCCTTAATTTCCAAACCCAATAATTTTGTACCCGATGGTATCAAAGTTTTTAAATCCGACCTCTCTGGACCTTTTAGTAATTCTTCAACAGCTACTTGGGCTAAGGTCTTATTGGTTGGAACCTCTATACTCCTTTCTTCCGTCAAAATTCTATGACCATCCCTATCCATAAAATAAAGATTTATTTTAGCTTCTTGCTTTTTTGGCAAACAACCTACCAAAGATACCACTAAAATGAATATTATACTAAAAATGAGAATCCTTTTCCCTATCATCAAAATCACTCCTCAATATTCTTACATCACCATTCCTTACGGTTATTCTCTCCCTATCAAAGAATTCCAATAGAGCAAGCGCATATTTTCTGCTGACGCCAAGTAGATCTCTATATTCGGAAACCGTTATATTTCCATTTTTTATAATATATTCCTGCAATTCCTTCAAAGCTTTATAGTAATGTTCTCTATGAATAAAAATTTCATCGGATATCTTTACAAGGATGCATTCTTCGGTTAAATAATCTAAATACATCGTTTTTTCCTTTTCGTTTAACCCTACTTGGCTTAAAACCTCTTCGATTTTTGGAGGTTTAAGACCTTTTTCGTAAAACAGTTTTTCTATCTCCTCCAATTTCCTCATATATTTTTCTTCAAGAACAATTTTAAAATCTTTCTCAAAAATTAAATTTTTTTCGATATCTATTATATTATTCTCTTTTAAGAATTGGAGAAATTCTTCAAAAACCTTGGTTTTTAAATTTCCAAATATTTTACTTCGTAACTCTTCTTTTGGTATCCCCTTCTTTAGATAGAATTCCTTTCTATAATCCTGCAATGTCTCTTTAATTTTAGCAATCAATTCATTAAATCTTTTATACGTTAAGAAATAAATTTCTTCTCCAGTTCCTATAGCGTAAATTTTACCTTCTGACAAAAGTTTTTGAAGTTCCTGTTCTATCTTTGTAGAAGAAAGGTTTAATACCTTTATCAAAGCTTTTTTGTCCAAAAAGGGGTTTTCGTTTAATACCTGCAATATTATATCAGCAAGATTATCCCTTTCTTTATTTTTTAGTTCCTCTATAACATCATTATCAAACCTTTTTCTTTTTGGAGGATTGGGTTCTATAACGATACCTCCACCAATAGTATACATTGGCGAATAGGTTCTTACAATAAACCTATCACCTCTCTCAGATACCACCTTTTCTTCCAATCTCAGCTGAACATAAGCCTCCTCTCCAGAAAATACATCTTCCCTATCTAAAATAACCGCTCTACCCAAAACCTCTTTCGTGCCTATATATAGCCTAATCCGATCCAAATTTTTTATTGGAACAGGAGAATCTTTGATTAAATATATCTTCACATCCAGCATAAAGGAAGGAGTATACCATCCTGGAGGAGCGATCACATCCCCCCTCCGGATTTCATCCTTTTTGACATTAGCAAGATTCAATGCAACCCTCTGACCGGCAAAGGCTTTTTTTACACTTTTTTCGTGAACCTGTATACCTCTTACCCTGGTAATTATATTTGATGGATATATTTCAACCTTCTGCCCTTCTTCAATAATTCCCGAAATCAGTGTCCCAGTGACAACGGTTCCAAAACCGGATATAACAAACACTCTATCTATATTAAGTCTGAAGGCAGTATCCAACTCACGGGCTTCCACTTCATTAGTTATTTTCGCTATGGTATTTTTCAATTCATCAAGTCCTTCGCCGGTTAACGAAGAAACCGGAATAATGGGAGCATCTCTCAAAAAAGTATCCTTGACAGCCTCTCTGATCTCTTCAATAACCAATGATAACCACTCTTTATCAACCAGATCTATCTTTGTTACCACAATTATACCTTTTTTTACCATGAGTAAATTCAAAATGTCGAGATGTTCTTTGGTTTGAGGCATAACCCCCTCATTAGCAGCTACAACCAGAAGTACGATATCAAAACCGCTAACTCCGGCTAACATATTTTTAATAAACCGTTCATGCCCTGGAACATCTATTATACCTGCCCTTCTGCCATCTGGCAAATCAAAATAAGTAAAACCCAAATCAATTGTAATTCCTCTTTCTTTTTCCTCTTTCAATCTATCGGTATCTCTTCCAGTCAGTGCTTTTATGAGAGTGGTTTTGCCGTGATCTATATGCCCTGCAGTACCTATTATCACATTTCTTTCCACAATTAACCCTCCAATATCTTTGATAAAGCCTTTGCTATAATATCTATATCTTCATCCATTAAAGTCCTCATGTCTATTATCAGCCTATCTTTGTTTATTCTGGATAAAATAGGTGTTTCGTATTTTCTCAATCTTTGTACAAGATCATCTACTGACATCATTATTGGTTCAACAGAAATAGCTTTCGTAGGAATGAAGGTCTGAGGAAGCGCACCTCCTCCTACCTGTGAGAATTCGTCTATTACCATGATTTTCGCTTTTTTTATGTTTTTTATTTTTTCATATAATTTTAAAGCTTTATCTTCCATTTCTTCCAGTGATGCTAACATCATTCTAAATATCGGTATCTCTTTTAAGGCATTTCCGTTTTTATATATTCGTAAAGTAGCTTCAAGGGCTGCTAAGGTCAATTTATCAATCCTTACGGCTCTATTAAGCGGATGTTTTTTTATTTTATTTATAAGGTGCTTCTTCCCCAATATAATACCAGCTTGAGGTCCTCCAAGCAGTTTATCACCACTAAAGGTTATGATGTCAAAACCCGCTTCAACACTTTCCTGTACCGTTGGTTCATATTCCAAACCAAACCTTCTAAGATCTAACAGTATACCGCTGCCAAGGTCTTCCATAGAAACGAGACCATACTTCTGGGCCAGCTCCACCATTTCTTCTTTTGTTACTTCTTTTGTAAATCCCAGGATTTTATAATTACTCGTATGAACCTTCAAAAGAATCGCGGTATTTTGAGTAATAGCATTTTCATAATCCCATATATGAGTTTTATTAGTAGTCCCCACCTCAACCAAAATAGCACCGCTTTGTTTCATAACATCAGGAATACGAAAGGAACCACCTATTTCAACAAGCTGGCCTCTCGAAACTATAACTTCCTTCCCTTGTGCAAGAGCACTCAAAACCAATAACACCGCTGCTGCATTATTATTTACAACCATAGCAGATTCAGCACACGTCAACTCACATAAAAGTTTTTCTACATGGGAATACCTTGAACCTCTCTCCCCTGTCTCTAAATCAATTTCTAAATTTGAAAAATATCCACCAACAACATTTATAGCATCTATAGCTGCTTTAGGAAGTACTGCTCTACCTAAGTTAGTATGTAAAATAACTCCGGTTCCGTTTATAACCCTATTTAAGTTTAACTTAAAAGAATTCTCTATTTGATGATAAACTTCTTTTATTATTTCATTGACATCCATCCTATAATTTAAAAGTTCTGTATCATCCAAATTAAGTATTCGCTTTCTTTCTAAATCAATTGATTTTCTAATGGCATCAACAACAACTTCTCTTCCGAAACTCTCAAAAAGTTTTGTTAAATTTTGATCTTTTAAAACCTCATCTACCGAGGGTAATTGTCTTAGCAAGATACTTTTATCCAAAATCATCCCTCCAAATGTTCCATATGAAACCATTATTTTACATAAATATCATAGTTATCTTTTTCTATTATTTCCCCTATTAATGCAAAGGGAACTTTTAAATTTTCTTTTAATATATCCATCAGTTCGTGTGCCTGGTCCTCCGGAAGAGAAATAAGAAGTCCCCCGGAAGTCTGTGGATCTAAAAGTATATCTGCGATTTCATCTTCTACTTTCCCAAAGTATACTTTATCCTTTAAATGGTTTCTATTATTATACGCCCCGGCAGGAATTATACCCATTCTTGCCAAATGCCTTGCCTCTTCAATCACCGGTATCTTTTCGCTATAAATAACGGCGGATTTCTCACTTGCTTTAACCATTTCATATAGGTGCCCCAGAAGTCCAAATCCAGTTATATCGGTACAAGCATGTACCTTAACCTTTTTCATAGATTCACAGGCATCCTTATTTAAATAGGACATAATCCTTATAGCCTCTTCATAGCCTTCCTTACTAATAATATCACCTTTAATGGCAGTCGCCAAAATGCCGAGACCCAATGGCTTGGTCAGAATCAACTTGTCCCCTTTGCAGGCAGTGGAATTAGCGATAACCTCGGCAGGAGAAATCACACCGGTTACAGCCAAACCGTATTTTGGCTCCCTATCATCAATAGAATGTCCTCCGGCGACTATTGCGCCGGCTTCCCTTACCTTAGAAGACCCTCCTTTCAAAATCTCCTTTAAATATTCTATTGGAAGGCAGTTGGGATAACACACTATGTTTAAAGCAAGTATCGGTTTTCCACCCATAGCATAAACATCACTTAAAGCATTGGCAGCGGCGATCTGCCCGAAAACAAAGGGATCGTCCACTACAGGCGTAAAAAAATCCACGGTTTCTATTATTGCCAAGTCATCATTAATTTTATAAACAGCGGCATCATCTGATGTTCCAACACCTACCATTAAATTCGCGTCATATCCCGTCTCTAAATGGCACAGAACCTGTGCCAAGGTCTCCGGACCTATCTTAGCAGCTCATCCAGAACTTGTGGTCATCTGAGTAAGACGAATCTTTTCTTGCATATTATCACCCCTTTAGTTGACGGTAATCATATCTTTAATTTGTTCGAAGATCTTGGGACCTATTCTTGATACCTTCATTATATCCTCTATCTTCTGAAACCTTCCATATTTCTCCCTATACTCTACAATTCTTTGTGCCAGCGTTTCTCCTATACCCGGAAGTTTTTCGAGCTCTGTCACAGATGCTGTATTTATGTTAATTTTACCACTATTATTCGAACTAATTCCATGGTTATTATTACTAATTTCGCCTTTTTTAGGTACATATATTTTATCTTCATCATGAAGCTTCTGTGCTAAATTTAGAGCATCAAGGTCCGCATCCGGCAAAGCTCCACCCGCTTTATTTATTGCATCTATTACTCTTTCTCCAGTTTTTAATGAATAAACCCCCGGGTTTCGAACCCTACCAGAAACATGAACATAAATATCCGATACTTCAGGTTTTTCTGTTGTCACTTCTTCCTTAGTGCTTTCAGAGGAAACCACGTTTACTGTGTTTAATTTTTTATCCATATATTTTTCTATAAAAACATAAGATAATATCATTAAAATAATTAAAAGAAGTATAATAATAACAAGCTGTTCCTTCTTATTTAAATATAGCATACAAACCCTCCTTGTATCTCCCCTTGTGCAAAATAAATTCTACATATATATAATTTTTCCTTTTTGAAAATCACAAAGATTTTGGTATACTATAATAGGGAAGTCTGGAATAGGAGGTTTGAAATGTTCAAAAAATTAGTAGCTCTTTTGACTATATTTCTTATATATGTTTCGTCTGCACTACACGCTTTAGCAGTAGAAATAAGTGCCCCTTCTGGAATTCTTATAGATTTTAATACGGGCCAAATATTATACCAAAAAAATGCATACCAGAAAATGTATCCGGCAAGCACAACGAAAATATTAACAGCAATAATAGCAATAGAAAGAGGTAATTTAAATGATATAGTAACGGTACCGAAAGAAGCTTCTCCAATAGATGGAAGTAAAATATATCTAACCCCAGGTGAGCAGCTTACCCTTGAGCAGCTATTATATGCGATAATGTTAGAATCCGCCAACGATGCAGCGGTTTCCATAGCTGTGCACATAGGTGGTTCCGTAGAAAATTTCGCAAAACTTATGAATCAAAAGGCTAAAGAACTGGGCGCAAAAAACAGCAATTTTGTAAACCCTAATGGGCTTCCAAATCCAAACCACTATACCACTGCCTATGACCTGTCACAAATAGCAAGATACGCTATGCAAAATCCAAAATTCAGAGAAATAGTCTCCACCGTCCATTATACAATACCACCTACAAATAAATTTGATAAACCAAGAGAATTATATAATTCAAATAGGCTTATAAAAGCCACAAGCTATCACTATGAAGGTGCAGATGGAATAAAAACGGGTTATACGGTTGTTGCAAAGGAAACATTGGTAGCTTCCGCTACCAGAAATGGACATCGTCTTATTACGGTTGTCATGGGAGCTGAAGGTAGAAACATATGGACCGATACGATAACCCTTTTAAATTACGGATTTAATAATTTTACCTATAAAAAACTATCCACTAAAAACGAAGTCATTAAGGAATTACCTATAGGTAAGGGAACCATTCATCTTGCTACAGATAGAGATGCCTATTATACCGTAAAAAAAGAAGATGAAAACAGGATAGAAAAAAATATAGTTTTAAATAAGAACATCAAAAAGCCCATAAAATCTGGTGAAGTCTTGGGTTTTGTTGAATATAAGCTAAACGGAAATACAATAGAAAAGGTCAAACTAATTTCCTTGGAATCCGTTGATATCTTTGGCAATATTAAAAGCGGGAAAAGTTCAAATCCGTTCGATAAATACTTAAAATGGTCTATAATACTATTTTCTCCTTTTATCGGATTATACGCAGTACGATTCATTATAAAAAAGCGTAGAAAGAACAGTTATCTGTTTCAGAAAAAGAAAGGATGGTAAAATAATAAAAACTCGGAAACCCGAGTTTTTATTATATATATGCAATAGCTTCAATTTCAATACCAACGTCTTTTGGCAACCTCGCAACCTGAACAGTAGATCTTGCCGGGGGATTTTCGCCAAAATAAGAAGAATATACCTCATTTATCATTACAAATTCATCCATATTGCTTATAAAAAGTGTAGTTTTTATAACTTTATCCAAACCGCTTCCTGCTGCTTCCAGAACAGCTTTTAGATTCTCAAGAACCTGTTTCGTTTGTTCTTTAATATCACCGTTAACTAATGTACCTGTTTGGGGATTTATAGGAATTTGTCCAGATGTATATACCAAATTTCCTATTTTTATAGCCTGAGAATATGGACCTATTGCAGCCGGTGCCTTATCGGTTTTTATTATCTCTTTATTCATTGTTACCCCTCCAAAACTAAAAGATTTATTTAATAATTATTATATTTTTTTAAAGAAATTATATCATATAAAACGACTGTTAACAATACATAAAGTCGATTTTTTAATCCTGATTAGAAAAAATTCAATTATTAATCCTATTATATCATGTTCGTTTCTTTTTTTATTAAAATTAGAAATATCGGGTCACTTATATCCTCCCATTATTGTAGATTGGACTATCCTCCAGCTCTACCAATATAGTATCAATTCCTATTTTTTTGATATTTTTCCATGGAATTATATAATCAAACTCTTTCCCAAATATGCCTAAAAATCTTCCCTGCCCTGGAATGATAATCGCTTCTATTCTTCCCTCTTCTAAATTTAACTCTATATCGCTTATAAGCCCAAGTCTTTTCCCATCTTTAATATTTACTACTTCTTTTTCTCTGAGTTCAGAAGTCCTCACCATAAATACCACCCTTTGTCCATTTTATTTTAAAAACTTATTTATTAAAATAATATGCATCTCAAAATTATATATGAAAAAATCACCCGAATGATTCGGGTAATCAAATGTATTTTCTCAAATGATTTAACGCAGCCTTTTCCAATCTCGAAACCTGTGCTTGCGAAATACCTATTTCTTCCGCTACCTCAATTTGGGTTTTCCCTTCGAAAAATCTTAATGTTAATATCTTTTTTTCTCTATCATTGAGCTTTTTTAATGCTTCCTTCAGTGCTATATTTTCAATCCAAATCTCATCCTGATTTTTTTCGTCTTTTACCTGATCCATCACATATATTGCATCGCCACCATCATGGTATATCGGATCAAACAGAGAAATAGGATCCTGAATGGCATCCAGAGCAAAAACTATTTCTTCTCTCGGTAAGTTCAGTTCATCTGCGATTTCACCTACGGTCGGCTCCTTTGAATTTTTGCTTATCAATTTATCCCTTGCTTGAAGCGCCTTATAAGCAATATCCCTCAAAGACCTGCTAACTCTTATACTATTATTATCTCTCAAATATCTTCTTATCTCGCCTATTATCATGGGAACCGCATAGGTTGAAAACTTAACATTTTGATTAATATCAAAATTGTCTATAGCCTTTATAAGTCCTATACAGCCTACCTGAAACAGATCATCTACAAGTTCGCCTCTATTATTAAATCTCTGTATAACACTCAAAACAAGTCTTAAATTACCCTTTATAAATTCATCCCTTGCCTCTTTATCGCCATTCTTCATTCTTTCCATCAAAACTTTCATTTCATCGTTTGTTAGAACAGGTAATTTAGCCGTATTTACACCACAAATCTCTACTTTGTTATTTGACATATTTATCCCTCCGAATCCGTAAGTACCAAAATACCACTCTAAGCTTAATTATTGCCTCATTAAGATTTATTTATACACAAAAAAAGAGCCATTATAATTGGCTCTCATACCATTCTTTTTATCTCCCTTCTTAACCTCTTTATTATACGTTTTTCAAGTCTCGATATATAGGACTGAGAAATTCCCAGCATATCTGCTACTTCCTTTTGAGTTTTTTCGTTACCATCATATAGTCCATATCTCAGCTTTATTATTTTTTTCTCTCTATCCGACAATTTCTTCATAGCAATACCGAGTAGTTGCTTTTCTACCTCGTTTTCAAGATTTCTATATACCACTTCATTATCTGTTCCCAATATATCAGACAATAAAAGCTCGTTTCCATCCCAATCAACATTTAAAGGTTCATCAAAAGAAATTTCCAGTCTTGTTTTACTATTTCTTCTTAAATACATAAGCATTTCATTTTCTATGCATTTCGAAGCATAGGTCGCTAACTTTATCTTCTTATCTGCATTATATGTATTAACCGCCTTTATAAGACCTATAGTACCTATTGATATCAAATCTTCTATATTTACACCAACACTCTCAAATTTCCTTGCTATATACACAACAAGCCTTAAATTTCTTTCTATTAAAATGTTTTTAGCGGCATTATCTCCTTTTTGTAATCTATTTATTAAAAACAGTTCCTCATCGCTCGTTAATGGGGGAGGTAATACTTCACTTCCTCCAATATAAAAAATTTCCCCAAAAGCACATCTAAGATACATCAAAAATTTTATAAAACAAAATCTGACTTTTATTTTTAAATCTTTAATCTTCATAGGCATACACTCCTCTCAATTTAAAATATCCGGATTTATCAGTGCGTTATAGTCTTTTTTATTAAATAGTTTTTTATGATAAATTCCTACAATAATATCCGTTATAGTTTTTCCTTCCGATTTCAGGTATATTTTGTCGGGTTTTATACCTACCAAGATACCGTTCTCCTTCCCGACCGACATAAAAGGTATAAACCTTATTTTCAAAACCCACGGAGAAGTTTTTGGTAAATTGACCATCTTTAGAATGTCCTCTTGAACAGCTTCTCTTATAATAAATTTTATATCCTCCGGCAATATCTCTTCTATTTCAGACAGCTCAACTATCATTACCGGCCAATTTGAAAAAGGATCGTACAATCTATTTCCTGTATCCACCAACGCCCTGAATTCTTTTATCCTATTTCCTATCTCTACTCCTATGTCCACATAAAAGTCTTTAAAAAACCTGGCCTTCTTTAACCATAGCCATAGAAATTTCACCATAAGACAGGATACCATTATTGATATTACCAGTAGATTCAAGGAAAAATCTTTGATATAAAAAGTATTTTCATTCATCCCATCCATTCGTAATATAAAAAACAATGCCAAAGCAGTTCCGCCGAATATGAATGACACCAAATAAAAAATCCCTACTATCCTAAAAAACTCCATAAACCTTTCAGGGGTAAAGGCAACAACAACCATTAAAAAAGAAAGGAGAATTTTTGTGCTCAACCTATGCAATACTTCGAAATCACCTATGCTATAAAAAACTACATACAGTGCCCCTATAAAAGACGCTAAGGCTATCTTCCATACTCTTGATTTTCTTTTGCTTATTAGTGATGTTAAATATATTATTATACAATTTATTATTAAATTTTCTATAAACAACACGTCAAGATACATAAACCTTCCCCCAAAGGGACCATCCTATCGTTCTATTAATGTATATTAATATTTCATCTCTTTTATGACTATTATAATAAAAAATCGCCCAAAAACATGGCGAAAAAAGTTTCCTAATAAAAAAAAATAATTGCATATTTGAAACATATTTAATATTTTTTGATGTATTATGCTTTATTTTACATTGTTAAAGTATTTGATAATACCATTTAATATTCCTTGGGCAATTTTTTCCCTGAATATCGAGGAACTCAAAAGTTTACCTTCTATTTCATTCGTAGCAAAACCACATTCAATAAGAACTATCGGAATTTGAGAATTCCTTATAATAAAATAAAAATCCTTACCATCCTTATTTAACTTTTTCTTTATTCCCCTGTTATATAAGCCTGTTTCCTTTATAACCTCATCCTGAATAAATTTTGCCAGCATATCGGACAATTTTGAAAAAGCTGAATAATAAGTTTCAATACCATGGGCAGAAGAGTTTTTGGAAGCATTTGTATGAATGGAAACGGCTATATCAGCTCCGCATGTATTTATTATATTCGCCCTTCGTACAAGTGATACAGTCTCATCCTTTTCCCGAGTCATTACAACATCAAAACCCAACGTTAATAATTTATCTTTAAGCTTAATAGATATATCCAGTACTCCATTAGCTTCAATATATCCAGAAACTCCTGTGCTTCCCTTGTCTTTACCTCCGTGACCTGGATCAATACAGACCTTCTTCACTTCTTCACATCCTTTCATAATAAACTTTATATATAAATATGTATTTTTATTAAAAAAGTTATATTAACCAATAAAAAAAAAGAGCTGTTTGCTCTTTTTAAATGATTATCTACCCTTTTTTCTTAAAAAAGTCGGTATATCCAGATCTTCTTCTTCAGAAAAACTATTAATATCTAATGGAACATGAGGTTTTAATTTTTCCTCCACTTTATTCTTAGATTTGCCCTCAAAACCAGTAGCTATAACGGTTATCTTTATTTCATCTTGCAGCGAATCGTCTATTACGGCTCCAAAGATTATATTTGCATCTGGATCCGCCGCTTTATATACAAATTCCGCTGCCTCATTCACTTCAAAAAGTGTCATGGATTGTCCACCCGTTATATTAAGAAGAACTCCCTTAGCCCCTTCTATTGATGTTTCCAATAAAGGACTATATATAGCCTGCTTTGCCGCTTCAGTAGCCTTATTTTCACCACTTGCCCTTCCTATACCCATATGAGACAAGCCCTTTTCCTGCATTATTGTTTTCACATCAGCAAAATCCAAGTTCACCAAACCTGGTACAGCTATCAAATCAGAAATACCCTGAACACCCTGTCTTAAAACATCGTCAGCAATTCTGAAAGCTTCCAACATACTTGTCTTCTTTTCGATTATCTGCAATATTCTATCATTTGGAATTGTTACAAGGGTGTCCACCCTTTTCTTAAGTTCCTCAATTCCCTGTTCTGCATACATCATTCTTCTTCTACCTTCAAAGGTGAAGGGCTTCGTAACAACACCTACCGTCAAAATCCCTAATTCCTTGGCAATCTCTGCAACTATTGGAGCAGCACCCGTTCCGGTACCACCGCCCATTCCTGCTGTTACAAAAACCATATCGGCACCCTTCAAAGCATTATAAATCAATTCCCTACTTTCCTCAGCAGCTTTTTTCCCGATTTCAGGATTTGCGCCGGCGCCGAGGCCCTTTGTAAGCTTTTCTCCAATTTGGATTTTGGTAGGGGCTAAAGACATATGTAATGCCTGTTTATCAGTATTTATAGCTATAAATTCAACACCCTTTAAACCAGCCGATATCATTCTGTTGACAGCATTATTACCGCCACCACCTACTCCTATAACCTTTATCTGGGCAAATTGACCCCCATCAACATCAAATTCTAACAAGTTTAATACCCCCTTTACTGTAAGAAATCACTAAACATCTCTTTTATTCTTTCTACCAATCCCTTGGAAAGTTTTCCTTTATCAGGCAAAACATCCAATTTGTCTTTTTTAAGACCCGTATTCCGTTTTCTTTTATTAAGGTATTTAATCATACCTACAGCAACAGAATATATCGGCGATGTCACTCCTATCTCATTAGGCATTCCCACTTTAACAGGAACCTCGAAAATTTCAGAAGCAAGTTCTAAGGATCCCTTAATTAAGGAAGCACCACCCCCGGTAATTATTATACCTCCAGGTATCTCATTATAATATCCTGATTGAATTAGCTGCTTATTTATTAAAATGTAAAGCTCCTGGAGCCTGGGTTCTATTATTTCGGCCAAATCCTTTTGGTTTATCTCTTTGACCTTATTGGAACCTATACCGGTTATCTTAAATCTAATCTTCTCATCAGCCATTTCTACCTTAGCACATCCGTACTGTTTCTTTATGTTTTCGGCTTCTGCAAAAGAAATTTTCAGTCCCACTGCTATATCGTTTGTTATATGGTCACCCCCGACAGGCAAAAGACTGGAATATATAAGATTTCCGTCCTTAAATACTGCAATGTCTGATACACCTGCTCCGATATCAAGTAAAGCTACTCCGAGCTCCTTTTCATCTGGCATCAAAACAGCTTCGGATGATGCTATAGGATCGAGTATAATTCCTTCAGGTTTCAGTCCCGCTTTTTCCACACTTCTTATTATATTGTGAATTGAGGTGCTGGTTCCAATTACAACATTTGCGTCCACTTCCAACCTTACACCTATCATTCCAACCGGATCTTTTATTTCATCATATCCATCTACAATAAATTGAAGCGGTATAACATCTATTATCTCTTTATCATTAGAAACTGCTATCACCTTGGCCGCCTGAATAACTCTATCCACATCTTCAAGAGTTATTTCCCTATCTTCCCTTGAAACAGCAATTATACCCCTATTTCTAACAAGACTCGTATGACCTCCGGCTATGTTCACAAATACCGAAGATAATTTTAAATTGGCCATATGTTGGGCAGAAGCTACTGCATTCTTTATAGATTGTACAGTATTATCTATATCTACAATTATTCCTTTTTTTAAACCATTGCAGGGACTAACTCCAATACCTATTATCTGTATATCTTTATTTTTATTAACTTGTCCAATTACACAGCATACTTTAGACGTTCCAATATCTAAAGCTGCGATAATTTCTGCCATATAATACACCCCCTTTTTTATTCGGGACAATTATATATTCAACAAGAACGCCGCATAAACCTTCTTACTTATTTGATTTTTTTATATATTCCAGTGCATATCTTCTTATATATGCGAAGTTCTGAAAGAGCCTGCTACCAAAGGTAAATATAGCGGCCAAATATATAGGAACTCCTAATCTATCACCTATATATGCTAAACCAGCAGCAAGTAAAGCATTACCAAAAAATCCGGTAATGAATATCATCGTATCGAATTTATGCTCCATGGTAGATCTGATACCACCAAAAACCGAATCCAATGCAGCGAGTATCGCAACCGACATATATGGCGAGTAAACCGGAGGTATATTGTATGGAATTATAAGTCCTAATATTATACCTATTAAAAATCCTAATAAAGGTAACATCATCTGCTCGCTCCCTCTATAACCGGTTTTGCATATTCAAATTTTAGAGAACCGGTATATTTTGGTATCACAATTCTATCCGCCTTTTTTATGGAAACCTCTATTCCCCAATACTCGAGGGTATCTATAACACCACCGCGTAACTTTAATGCTGCTTCAAGATTATCTGGATTACCTATAGCTTTGAAAACATAAGGTGGAGCAAACCTTATTGAATTGACATTTATGGTTGGGCCTACACATCTTATCTCGGTGGTCGATACAATTCTCTGCTCGTTCAATGAAATTGCCTCAGCGCCTGCAGCTCTGAGCTCGTTCAGAACTTTTAAAAGATCATCGTCATGAATTAAAAATAGGTTGGGATCCTCACCGGGCTTAATAGAACGTTTGCTGTCATTTAATGTAACTATTATACCGGGCCCTTCCACATCTGTAAGACCAGCCAATAATTTGGCATTTTCCAAATCTTTTTTCATTATTTCAATTGCTGTATTTGTTTGAGAAGCCGAAAGCTCAAACTGGTTGATTTTAGTCTCAAGAGATTTTACCTCTTCCCTTAAATCATTTCTTTCCTTTTCAAGTGCTTTTATCTGAGCGGTTAAATCCTCTATTCTCTGTATGGTAACAGCACCACCGCTTTTTATAATTTTAAATTGCATAGATAACATGATACCCAATACAACACACACCAATGCTATTGCAATATGACCTGTCTTAACCCTCATGAATATTCCTCCTACAAAATTTAATCTGCTTTAAACACAATCCTATCCTTATAACCTATTATTAGCTCACCCGATTTATAACCTTTTTCTCTTAAATCTTTTAATACTGATTTCAGGAACGAAAAATTAATCTCTTTCTCTACAAAAATAATTCTAAAATTATCTTTTGTAGTTATAAGAATTTTATCATCATTCTGTACGTTCACCGAATTTATATCTTCAACCATTGAATTGCTTTTCATTTCTTTTAAACACCAAAGTAAAAAATCAAATTTATTTGTATCTCTTACCTCCAACCTTTTACCTATCTCATATTTGTTTACATCTATACCTAAAACGATTGGAATTTTTAGATTTTCGCTATTATTAACAAGTTTTATCACTACTCCGTCATCATCTACGATCAAAAATGCCCCCATATAACTTATAGCTCCTACTACATTTCTTTCTTTCACGGTTATTTCCAGAGTATCCGGAAATCTTATCTTTAAATCTGCATCCTTTATCATGGAATTTTTTAATAACTGTTCTTTTATGTATTTTTTGTTTATTTTTAAAAGATTTTCTCCATAAAAAAGATTGGTATAATTAATAACATCAAAATAAGATAAATAGCTATTACCGTAAACCTCAATCTTCTTAAGCTTAAAAATCGGAACATTTAAAAATAATGCTACCAAAAACAATACTATAATAACCGTCCCAATAATACAAACTACCTTTTTTTTCATTTTTTTCGCCCCATGCCAACTTGTCTATTGATATTTAAAAAATAAAAGTTAATAGCTTGTTCTTTCAATTTCTGCACCCAAATCCTGTAAACATTTTTCCAATTCTTGGTATCCTCTGTCGATATGATGTATTCCTTCTACTATAGTGGTTCCCCTTGCTGCAAGTCCTGCTAAGGTTAAAGCAGCTCCTCCTCTTAAATCTTTTGCAACCACTGAGGTTCCTATTAATTTATCTACTCCCCTTACTACCGCAATTCTACTATCAATTCTTATATCAGCCCTCATCTTATTTAACTCCTCGGCATGTTTAAATCTGCTATCGTATATACTCTCGTATATAATGGAAGTACCTGAGGCTATAGATAATAATGCCATCATCTGTGGCTGCATATCAGTAGGAAAGCCGGGATAAGGTAATGTTTTTATAATTTCCATCGCTTTCGGTCTTTTGGGACCTATAACTCTGAGTTCGTTATCATTGTAGTATAATGTGCAGCCACATTCTTCCAATTTCGTAATAACTGGGATATTATGCTCTACCACCACATTTTTAATGAGCACATCACCTGCTGTTATAGCCGCCGCAACCATAAAAGTACCGGCAACTATTCTGTCCGGAATTATTTTATATTCAACATCTTTAAACTTTTTAACACCTTCTATAAAAATGGTATTGCTTCCTGCTCCATATATTTTGGCTCCCATAGAGTTTAGAAAATTTTGCAAATCCATTATTTCGGGTTCCTTAGCTGCATTCCTGATGATAGTCCTACCCTCTGCAACGCTTGCAGCAAGCATTATATTTTCTGTTGCTCCAACACTTGGAAAATCGAGGTGAATCTCACATCCTTTTAAATCCTGAGCTACACATTCCATCAAACCATTCTCATCATCAACAATTTCTACACCCAATTTTCGTAAACCTTTGATATGAAGATCAATAGGTCTATGACCTATATCGCATCCACCAGGGTAAGATATCTTAAGCTTCCTTTCCCTTCCTATAATAGCACCCATCAAAAAAATAGAAGACCTCATCTGACTAACAAATTGCGTAGGAACTTCCGTTTTTAAATCTCCCGAAGCATCCACTATTATAGTATCATCAATAAATTCAACCTTGCAACCTAAATACTTAAGAATATCAATCATTATAAACACATCTCTAATTCTCGGGCAATTATGTACGATACTCCTACCCCTATGCAGCATGGTAGCAACCAATATGGGCAATACAGCATTTTTAGAACCTTGTATCTTTACCTCTCCTCTTAACTTCCTACCTCCATATATTTTAAAAACATCCATTACATGCACCTCCAGATACTGCAAGTATATAATCATACTATGCAATATCCGGAAGGGTGTTACTCTATATCATTTTCTAAGAAGAGCCATGACCTCTCCAAATATTTTATCAGCCGCATCCCTTATGCCCAGATTCAAAGCATTTCTGCTCATGGATTGCAATAGAGACTCATCCCTAATAACCCTTAAAATAACATCCTCCAACAGATCGGAAGACAAGTCCTTTTCTAATATTACTATTGAAGCATTATTCTTTTCCAAAAGTCTGGCGTTATATTCTTGGTGGTTATCGGCCACATAAGGAGACGGTATGATAATGGATGGAAGTCCTATGGCTGTAACTTCGGCTACCGTAATGGCACCAGCCCTACAAACGATTAAATCTGCAGCCGATAAATAATCAGGCATATTATATGCAAAAGGAATAATCCTTATATCTTCCAAATTATTTAAGTCAATTCCGGATCGGGTTAACTCATTTACAAAATTCGAATAATGCTTTTCGCCGGTAATAACCACCATCTGGTAGGATTTTTCATGACCTCTTCGTATTATTTCCATAACCGTTTGATTTATTTTTTCCGCCCCTCTGCTGCCACCTACTATTAAAACCAGCGGTTTTTTAAAATGAAATCCCAATAGGGTTCTTGATTCCCTTTTATTCTTTTCCAATATTTCCTTTCTAATTGGATTTCCGGTAACTATAACCTTATTTTTATTATGAAAATATTGTTTTGTTTCCTCAAAACTGACCGCAATTTTATCAACAAAATAGGATAGGATTCTATTGGTGAAACCCGGTATAACATTCTGTTCGTGAATAAGTGTAGGTATTCCCTTTAAGGCGGCTATTAGAAGAACCGGACCGCAAACATATCCACCGGTGCCAACTACCACATCCGGTTTAAATTCATCTATAATCTTCCTGGCTTCCTTTAAACCGCAAAACAAATCCTTCATTGTTTTTAACAATTCTTTTGATATTTTCCTTTTGAAGCCGCTAACAGTTATGGTTCTTAATTTAAAACCTTCCTTAGGAACCAAACTCATCTCTAAACCCTTTTCAGTCCCTACAAAAATTATTTCGGCATCTTTCATATTTTCTTTAATCAATTTAGCAATAGCTAAAGCAGGATAAATATGGCCTCCCGTTCCACCACCTGCAAAAATAATTCTCATTTTATCAACCCCTATTATATCCTATATAACGCGATATGTTCAGTAAAATTCCAACCCCAGCCATCGTAAAGAGCATGGATGACCCCCCGGCACTTATGAAAGGAAGGGGAACACCCGTAGGAGGCATGGAAGAAGTTACTACCGCAATATTGATGAAGGATTGAACGGCAATTATAGAAGTAATTCCACTTGCAAGTAAACATGCAAAGGTATCCGGACTTTTAGCTGCAATTCTAAACCCCCTCAAAATAAGAGCAAGGAAAATAAATATGATCGCTGCAGCACCTATAAAACCCAGCTCTTCTCCTATTATGGAAAATATAAAATCGTTCTGCGGCTCGGGTATATAAAAAAGCTTCTGCCTGCTATTGCCTAATCCAACTCCAAAAATACCTCCCGAACCTAAGGCATATAAAGATTGAATTACCTGATAACCGCTACCCTGCATATCCTTCCAAGGGTCCAAAAAGGTAAGAACCCTTTCCAACCTGTATGGTTCTATAATAACCGCAATAGCTGCCAAAAGCAACCCTATAATCCCCAGGGTAATCATATGAGACCATCTTGCACCAGCTATAAAAAGCATTATTAACCCAACAATTATTATAATACCTGCTATGCTTAAATTGGGTTCCATAATTATTAGAAGAAAGACAATGCCTAAAATTATTAGATTCGGTAGTAATCCTCTAAAAAAGCTCTGAATTTTTTCCTTTTTATCCGATAGTCTATTGGATAGATAAATAACAGTAGCCAATTTCGCAAATTCAGAAGGTTGGATATTCAAAAAACCAACGCCAATCCATCTTCTCGCACCATTAACTACCATGCCGATTCCGGGAACTAAAACCAGTACTAAAAGGACTAAACTTAAAATAAATAGGAGTTTTGCATATTTTTTTAGTTTCCAGTAATCAAAATTCATCATATAGACCATTGCGCCAAATCCAAGAATTGCCCATAAAAGCTGTCTTTTTAAGAAATAATAAGGGTCATGATATTTAAAAAAAGCAACAGCCGCGCTTGAACTGAAAACCATGACAACACCTATGGATAATAGAAGGCTAACCAACACAATTATATTAAAATCACAAGAATTTTTTTTATAGGACATTTAATTACCTCCCCAGGGAGTAAACAGCCTCTTTAAATATGCGCCCTCTTTCCTCAAAGTTCTTAAACATATCCCAGCTTGCGCAGGCCGGCGAGAGTAAAACACAGTCCCCTTCTTCTGCAAGTTCATACCCTTTTCGCACAGCTTCCTGCATATCCTTGACCATCACAATATTTTTAAATCCAAGCCTTTCCGCCGTCTCTTTTATTTTATCAGCAGTTTGACCTAAAAGTACAAGATATTTGACTCGACCATTAAAAGCTTTCACAAATTCCGTAAAATCCGATCCCTTATCGTAGCCACCAGCAATCAAAATCAGAGGACGATCCAATGCTTCTATAGCCTTTATAGAAGCATCCGGATTGGTTCCTTTAGAATCGTTATAGAACTTTACTCCATTCAACTCTCTTACAAATTCCAGTCTATGCTCTACACCCTTAAAATTCCTAATGGTTTCTCCAATTATATTTGTATCTACACCCATCAAAAAGGATGCAGTTGCTGCCGCCAGGGCATTTTCTAAATTATGCAGACCCGGAATTCCTACATCTCTTATCTTGCAAATTTCGTATAACTTGTCTTCCCAATTTAATACTATATAATCACCATGGAGGAAAAAGCCTTGGTTCAATTCTTTTTTTCTGCTAAAAAACACCACTTTTGCCGAAGACTTTTCTGCTAAATCAGAAGTAATTGAATCATCAGCGTTTAAAATAGTAAAATCGTTTTTATCTTGATTTTTGAAGATAAGAGATTTAGCTTCAACATAATTTTCAAAGGTTTTGTGCCTATTAAGATGGTCCGGGGTTATATTTAATATTACAGCGACCTTTGGTTTAAAATATATAGAAGATTCCAGCTGAAAACTGCTTATCTCGGCAACAACCACCGAATCCTCATCGGCCATGTCAACTACATCTATAATCGGATATCCTATATTCCCGACAACAAAACACTTTCTACCGGAATTCTTTATCATTTCTCCAGTCCAAGTCGTTGTTGTAGTTTTACCATTAGTTCCTGTAATAGCAACAATAGGAGCTTTACAGAATCTATATGCCAATTCTACCTCACTTATAATTTCAATGCCATTTTCCTTTGCCTTCTGGAGAAAAGGCTTATCCAGAGGAACTCCGGGACTTACTACAATCAGATCAATGTCTTTTATTTCATAAAACTCGGGTTCCCTACCGAATATATATGAAAAATCGGGTCTTTCATTTAAAATTTCTCCAAAATCCTCTTCCTTTTTAAGATCTGTAACTATAACCTTTGCACCCTTTTTTAGTAAAAAACGTGTAGCAGCAATTCCGCTTTTACTATAACCCACAACCAAAACCTTTTTATCTATAAGCTCCATTTACTGAAAACCTCCTATCTAAAGTGACAGTAAAGCTATAATTCCTAAAACTATAGCTACCAAAGTAAACACCTTAACCACCTTTGTTTCGTGCCAACCCAAGAGCTCAAAATGATGGTGTAATGGACTCATTTTAAATATTCTTTTACCAGTCAGACGGAAGGATGCAACCTGCAAAATAACAGAAAGTCCTTCTACTACAAAAATCCCGCCTACTATCGGAAGTATAAGTGGCAATCTTGTAATTATAGACATAATCACAATAATTCCCCCGAGAGCAAAAGAACCGGTATCTCCCATAAAAACCTGTGCAGGATATCTGTTAAATTTCAAAAAGCCCAAACAACCCCCAACCATAGCTGAACTGAAGACAAGAAGTACCGGATCTTTAAAGAAAATACTTACAATAACGAAAAACACACCAACAACCAGCGAGACACTGGTAGCCAAACCATCCAAACCATCGGTTAAATTTACGGTATTTACGGTACCAATTATAACAAATATTATAAAAGGAATATAGAAAACCCCGAGATCCATAAATTCCTTTATGAAAGGTATGTAAATCTTGGTACCTATAGCCATACTATTTAGAGCATATATAGCAATGATAGTTGCCAATATAAATTGTAGAATAATCTTATAAGTTGCTCTAAGTCCTAAAGAACGTTTCAATATTATTTTTATAAAATCATCTAAAAAACCTATAAATCCAAAACCGACCAACGACAAAAGTATTATAAAGGTATCGCTTCTCTTGGGAGCAAATAGAATACCGGTTATAACAATTGATAAGATAAAAATAATTCCGCCCATGGTAGGGGTGCCTGATTTTTTTAAATGGGTTTCAGGCCCATCTGTCCTAACGCTTTGTCCGAATTTCAAAACCCTTAATATCGGTATTATAACAGGACCAATTATGATACATATTAAAAAAGATAAAAAAGTTGAAAAAAGCAATTTTACCAGCAACCATTGAACCACCATATTATTTACACTCCTGTATATTATTTATTATATCTAAAACTATTTCCTTTTCGTTAAATGGTATAGTTTTATCTTTGAATATCTGATATTTTTCATGTCCTTTACCTGCAATCAAAACCACATCCTTTTCCTCGGCTTCATTTAACGCAAATTTAATTGCTTCCTTTCTGTCCTCAATTTTTGTATAGGGAGTTTTGGTTTCTTTAATGCCCGTTTCTATTTCCTCTATTATCTTAACTGGGTCCTCCGACCGGGGGTTATCAGAGGTTATAACCACAAAATCCGCAAGTTCCCCCGCAATTCTTCCCATAATAGGTCTCTTGGTTTTATCCCTATCACCGCCACAGCCAAAAACAACAAATATTCTTCCTTCTGCAAATTCTCTTATGGTACTCAATACGTTTTTTAATCCATCGGGGGTATGTGCATAATCAATTATAACCTTAAAGCCCTTCGGGGAATGTAAAACTTCAAATCTACCTTCCACACCCTCAAAATCCTCTAAAATAGCTATTATACTATCAAGGGATATTCCTAAATTAAAACATACTGTAATGGTAGCTAAAAAATTATATACGCTAAAAAGCCCAGGTATTTTTATTCTGACTACAGTCTCCCTACCATTTACTGATAATTTAAAAATGGTACCGTCAGAACTTATCTTTATATCCTTTGCCATTATATCAGCCTGATGTTTTATTCCGTAGGTATAAAAAGGCCCGGATAACCTCTTTTTGAAATAATCAAAATAATCATCATCCCTATTCAAAACACTAAACCCGCTTACCATTTCAAAAAGCTTTGCTTTGGATTTTAAATAATTCTCCATATTCCCGTGAAAATCCAGGTGATCCTGAGTTATATTTGTAAAAACCGCTACTTCAAATTTGCATCCATCCACTCTACCCAATTCCAAAGCATGTGATGATACCTCCATAACTACATATTGCGCACCACTATCCAGCATTTCCCTAAATATTTTTTGGAGATGAATGGATTCAGGTGTTGTTCTCTCAGCCTCTACAATATTTTTTCCTATCTTGTTATGAATGGTACCAATAAGACCCACATATTCGTCTTCCGTTGTCATAATAACATTTTTTATCAAGTTTGTTACGGTTGTTTTACCGTTGGTCCCCGTAACTCCAATAAGTTTTAATTGTTCCGCAGGATTTCCGTAAAAATTCGAGGCTATCTTAGACATTGCCTTCCTCGTATCTTTGACTTTTATGACGGTAATATTATGTGGTACTGAGACATCTTTTTCAACCAATAAAGCAGTGGCTCCCTTTTTTAGGGCCTGGTCAATAAAATCATGCCCATCATGTTTATAACCTTTTATACATATAAAGAGGGTATGATTTTTTACGTCTCCAGAATGATTTGTAATATGCTTTATATCAAGATTGAGATTACCTATTAATTCAACCACTTCTATGTCCTTTATAATCTCTTTTATCTGCACCGCAAAACCTCCTAATAAAAATATCATTAATAGTATAGCACAATATAGCATTCGGTAACAAAAAATTTAAAATACTATATTGTGCTATTTTTTATTTAAATTCCACGGTTATGGTTGAATTTATCTTAACCCTGGTGCCGGGCAAAGGATTTTGCTTGAATGCCTTTCCCTTACCAATACCTTTAAATTTTAAACCTAAGGAATTAATTTGGCTTTGTGCCTCATTATAATCCTTACCCAAAACATTGGGAACCAAAACATATTCCTCATCCGATACCGAAGATAGATATAGTATTACAGTAGAACCTTCCTCTACTTTTACACCGGGCTTCGGAACCTGATCCAATACCAGACCCCCACTTCCTTCTATTACATATTGAAGATTCAAAGCGCTTAACCTCTTATCTGCTTCTTTTAGAGATAGCTTTCTTATTTCTGGTACCTCAACAAAATTCTTTGTAGGTTTTACCCCCTCATCCTGAGGTTTAACATCAAGATAACGCAATGTATCTTCCAAAATCTGTTTTGCAACAGGTGCGGCTATTGTACCACCGTAATAAGAATAACTATTGGGCTCGTCTATTACTACCAAAACAGAAACTACTGGGTTATCCGCCGGTGCAAAGCCTACAAAAGATGCTATGTATTTGCCTTCTTGATATTTTTCAGAAGTACCTGTTTTACCGGCAACCCTATATCCTTCTATGTATGCGCTTCGACCGGTGCCATAGGTGACCACTCTTTCTAAAATACCCCTTAAAGTCTGTGAGGTTTTTTCGGATACCACCTGTCTTACAATCTGAGGCTCATATTCCTTTATAACATTTTTATTGTTATCTACAATAGCCTTTACTATATGGGGTTTCATTAGTTTACCATTATTTGCTATTGCAGAAATGGCCGTTATCAACTGTAAAGGTGTAGCCGTTATTCCCTGTCCAAAAGATATTGTGGAAAGTTCTACAGGTCCAACTTTATTAATCGCTGGAAGTATTCCTTTTGCTTCCCCGGGCAATTCTATACCCGTCTTATCTCCAAATCCAAAAGCATTTATATATTTAAAAAAGGTTTCTTTCCCCAATCTCTGTGACAGAGTAACAAAAACTGGGTTGCAGGAATTCTGAACTGCTTCTACAAAAGTTTGCTTGCCATGCGGTTTATACCATCTCCAGCATTTTATTTTTTGACCTGCTACCACTATATAGCCCGAATCATAGAATACTTCATCCGGGGTTACCTTCCCTTCTTCTAATGCTGCAGCAGCTGTGATCACCTTAAAGGTTGATCCAGGCTCATAGACATCCGCTATAGCTTTATTACGCCACAACTTAAAAAGTTCATCTTTAGAACCTTGAAAAGGATTATTCGGATCATAATCCGGCCTGTTGGCCATAGCCAAAATCTCACCTGTTTTCACATCCATAACAATGGCAGTTCCGCTCTTTGCCCTGTGCTCCTTTACTGCATCATCCAATGCCTTTTCTGCAAAATGTTGGATTACTTCGTCTATTGTAAGAACAACATTAAAACCATCCGTTGGCTCATAATAAATCTGCGAACTATTCCGCATCTTCCTTCCTGCAGCATCAACAGGAATGGAAACCCTTCCAGGTATCCCCTTTAAATAATTATCAAAGGCTATTTCAATGCCATCCAACCCCTGATTGTCATCACCCGTAAATCCCAAAACCTGGGATGCCAGGTTAGCATTTGGATAATATCTTTTGGTATCCTCAACTATTTTTATGCCACTTAAATTAAGCTTTAGAATTTCGTCCACCTTTTCTTTAGGTACCTGTTTTTTTAGAACCACCTGCTGATTTTTCTTATCGGATATTTTATCCAATATCGATTTTTCATCCATTTCCAAAATGGATGCAAGTTTTTTGGCTACTTCTTCCGGTTTTTCGATTTGTTTCGGGATAGCATAAATTCTCCCCGCACTTGCACTTAACGCAAGCTCCTTATAATTTCTATCATATATTATTCCTCTCTTTGGCATAATTGCAACATCCAATGTCCACTGTTCAAAAGCCTTTTCCTTAAATTTATCTCCCAATACCACCTGTAGCCAGAACAGACGGGTCACAAGGGCTATAGATATAAAAATCATAAAAACCAAAATAAAAAGGAGTCTTTTTTTAATAGAAATATCAGGAGCTATCAAATATTTTACACCCCTTTAATATAATAAACCCAAAATTTTATTTATTAAATTTCTAATCCTCCCCCAACCCTGATTTTTGTCTTTAGCTAAGTTCTGAGTTTTCTCTTCTTGTGGAAGGTTTACGTAAACAATTTGATTTTTAGCAGGCTCCTTCATACCCAATTCATTTCGTGCAATTTTATCTATATAGGCAATATCTTTATTCTTTGCAATTTCAACCATTAAACTTTGATTTTCGCTTCTCAACACTTTTAAATCATTCTCCATTTTGTTGAGAGTATGGTTGTATTCTAAAATAAAACTATATCTGGCGAGAAGAAAAATTCCAAAAGAAAAAAGCAGAAAAATTGAAAGTAACTGTTTTAGCTTGCGATATTTCTTTGGCGAATTCTTAGGAAGGCTAACCTCTTCATAATCTCTATACGCATACTGTTTTTTCTCGGCTACTATCATTAATATTTCACCCCTTTTTTCTTTAGAACACTATAATTTTTCCGCTACTCTCAGCTTCGCGCTTCTCGCTCTGGGGTTCCTTACAATCTCTTCTTCATCCGGAATAAGCGGTTTTTTTGTTAATATTTTCAATTTTGGCTTTTGATTGCAGGTACAGATTGGAAAATCCGGAGGACAAATACACGGATTTTCAAGCTTGCGAAAAACATTTTTGACAATTCTATCCTCCAGAGAATGAAAAGTAATAATAACAATACGACCTCCACCCATCAGACAATCAAACGCATCATAAAGAGCAGATTCTAATATTTCAAGCTCATTATTTACGGCTATCCTCAGGGCTTGAAAGGTTCTTTTAGCCGGATGAGGACCTTCCCTCCTTGCCGGAGCAGGTATAGCCCTTTTTATTATTTCTACCAATTCCAAAGTAGTTTTAATTCTTTTTCTCTCCCTTTCTTTAACAATAAACTTTGCAATCCTGCCTGCCCATCTCTCTTCTCCGTATTCTTTAATTATCTCCTTTAGCTCATCTTCGGATAAGTTGTTCACCAAATCTTCAGCGGTAACTTTTCTTGTTTTGTCCATCCTCATATCCAATGGAGCTTCCTTATTATAGGAAAAACCTCTTTCAACTTCATCAAGCTGATGAGAAGAAACCCCTAAATCCATAAGGACTCCGTTAACCAAGGATATTCCCAAATTTCCGATTATAGATTTAATATTTTTGAAATTATCGTGTATCAATTTTACGTTCCCCTTATACTCCTCCAATTTTTTTTCGGAAGCCTTTATAGCATCCAGATCCTGATCTATACCTATCAAAAGTCCATCAGGCAATATTCTTTTCACTATTTCTCTGGAATGCCCGGCACCACCCAAAGTGCAGTCAACATATATACCACCCGGTTGTGGATTAAGAAAATTAATAACTTTTTCCAGCATAATAGGTTCGTGATAGAATTCCATTCCCTCACCTTCCTATATTCCGAGCTCAACCAACTCCTCGGCTATATCTTCAAAAGTACCTACATAACTGTTGTTATATTCATCCCATTTTTCTTTAGCCCAGATTTCAATTCTTGTTGAAACACCGATAACCACCGCTTCTTTGTTTATTCCGGCATATTCTCTCAACCCCAATGGTATTAATATTCTTCCTTGAGAATCAAATTCACATTCACAGGCTCCGGAAAAGAAAAACCTTACAAAAGCCCTGGCATCTTTTTTTGTCAATGGAATTGCCTTTAATTTTTGTTCTAAATTTTTCCACTCATCCAAAGGATAAACAAAAAGACAGCCATCCAAACCCTTTGTCAATATACATTTATCCCCCAAATTTTCCCTGAATTTGGAAGGTATTATTATCCTGCCTTTTGAATCTATGGAATGTGTAAACTCTCCAAAAAACATAGTTACACCTTCTTTTAATAATCCACCACTTTACACCACAAAACACCACTTAGTCTACATATTCTATAATTTTTATAAAAATCCTTCTATAAAAAAATAATTTTTTAAATAAAATAAAAAACCCGCATCTTTAAGAAATGCGGGGTTTTTATTTTATTTAGATATACCAAACTTTTTCCTTCTATAATACATCAATGTAATACCTGTTATTATAAAAATTATACTGACTATCTGGGCTACCCTAAAGGGGCCCAACATCAAGCTATCGGTTCTGAAACCTTCCACTATAAATCTTCCAATTGAGTACAATATCAAGTAGAATAAAAATACATCGCCATCAAGTCCCTTCCTCTTCCTATACCACATCAAAAAAGCAAAAACTCCTAAATCCCATAAGGATTCGTAAAGAAAGGTAGGATGCCTTTTTACTCCATCTATATAAATTCCCCAGGGCAGGTTTGTCTCATAGCCATATGCCTCCTGATTTATAAAGTTACCCCACCTGCCTATAGCCTGCCCCAAAATTAAGCTCGGAGACACAATATCAGAAGTCTGCCAGAAAGAAATATTTTTAATCTTCGTATACAAAATGACGGTGATTAGCCCGGCTAAAATAGCCCCGTGAATTGCAATGCCGCCATGCCATATAGCTATTATCTCGGAAGGATTGTTTTTATAATAATCCCAATTGAAAATTACATAATACAATCTCGCTCCTACAACCGAAATAGGTACCGTTATTATGATGATATCCAATAATTTATTTTCATCGTATCCTACCCTTCTACATTCTCTAAGAGCTAACAGCAATCCTAAAATAAGCCCTATGGAAATAAGAATGCCGTACCATCTAACTTGAATCCCAAATAAGGAAAAGGCAACAGGATTCATAATAAATTCCCCCTCGTATAATATGTTTTAGAAATTATTACAGAACCTTTTTTAGGTTCTTGATAACCAGGTGTGCCTTTGCGAAAATTAATTTAGATTGGTCTGGGGTCACTCTTAAATCCCCCTGTAGCCCG
>Ga0334722_10000921_pt1 | contig 39832 bp, 60 predicted proteins | sample C3_bottom_MG_FD_207210 | JGI IMG/M metagenome (GOLD analysis project Ga0334722, IMG submission 207210) | Sediment microbial communities from Yellowstone Lake, YNP, Wyoming, USA - C3_bottom | ecosystem: Environmental > Aquatic > Freshwater > Lake > Sediment | place: USA: Wyoming | collected...
GAAAGTGGTGAGCAAAAAACTATAAAAACGCGCCATTCATCCCCGACCTAAAGGTCGTCCGCTCGCGCCAACTGATAAAAAGAACTCAACTCTAGGCGCTCGCTGGATTTCTGGCTAGGTCACTTAAACAAGAAAGTTCTTCTTTGCGCATGGTTATCTTCAGAAGGGCTGCAGTTGCAGATGTTTCAGGAATTTATGATGTCATGGTGACGACGCATTACATCACGGCATTTTATGATGGGAAGCCGTTGGCTGCCATTCGTAACGAACTTATCGCCAAGTTGTTTGCAGCGGACACGTATGTGTTTGTTGCGTGTGAGGGCGAGCAAGTTATTGGCTATTCTATTTTCGCGCCGTATGCAAAATATTATCAGGAGAAAAAAATGCCTGCAGAAGTGGAATTTGCAGGGAAAAAATATGACCTTCGAGGATACGCGTATAGTTTGGGAACAGGGGTTCTCGCTTCTTTGCAAGGCAAAGGAATCGGTCCGATGCTTCGCGAGTTTGCTGATAACGAGATAAAAAAAGAGGGCTTCCAAGGCATTGTAACTGATGTGAATCCTGAAAATAAGCCATCGGTGAAGAATCAACTCCGTGTTGGGATGATAAGAGTGGCTGATCTTCCCTGTGCAAGGAGTAAAACTCGTCCAAGAGGGATAAACACGCTGTGGATGAAGCCGTTTTAAGAGCGTTTTGTAGTAAGATTTAAGAAACATTCACGCTCGCCAAAATCCTACACGGCAGTGGTCTAGTGGTATGACAAGAGCTTCCCACGCGAAGAATTGCGGAAAGAGCTTTTAGTGCGGGTTCGATTCCCGCCTGCCGTATCAACTTCCAATTTCTTTATTGTGGTAAATCGTATCCGAGTGCGTGGCGAATGTGCTTAGGAAGAGTTGATATGCGTGCGCGCGCCCCGAACGGGTCTTGGGGGTTGATGACGCTAAGGAGTCGTTCTGCAAGAAACGCATTGTTGGGATGATACGCGGTGTTTCGAATTTCGTAGTTTTCTCGATAGGCACGTAAGGGGTCGTAGTCAGGAATGTCCGTGATGCTAAGTTCTTGTCCGATGTGGTTCCAGAATGTGTGCATGGAGAGTTCTTCAACGCGTGTTGCCGTGCGTGGTCCGACGCGGGCGAGGGCATCAAGTGGTTCGTTGACAAAGAGCGAGAGGACGTAGAGGAGTTTGTCGTTGGTAATTCCGGGTGCAGCGTGGGCTTTTTTGATGCGCGTTATTGCGGCTTGTCCTGCAGAACTTGCGTACCCGCAAGCGTAAAGGGTGCTGATTCCAAAGTGTGTTGAGAATAATCGGTGGTCTGGTTGTTCAAAGCCTCCAGTGCGAACGAGAACTTCAGAGATGGAAGGGACTGCAAAGGTTTTTGCAAGGGCAACAAAGAGTCCTTCGCGGTGTGCCAAGTCGAATTCGGTGCGCATGTGTTGAACGATGGCGCAATGCTGTGTGCTCACCGTTTCTTCGATGGTGCTCTGCGGTTCTGCTGATGGCATGTTTTTTCTTATCAGCGGGCACATTATAAAGCTTTTCTTTTTACCACCAAGCAGTAAGTATTATAATTGACGTGGTTGAAAACCGTAAACCTCAAATAAGGATGCATGGAGCGAGGTATCACATGGTGGAAAATCAAGTGGAAATCGGTTTCGATGTTGACGAAGTTCTTGCGGAATTTCTCAAAGGGATTATTCCGTGGTATAATCGTAAACACAAGACGAATTTCAAGTACGAGGATTTTCACACGTATGATTTTTGGAAGGTGTGGAATTGTTCAAAAGAGGACGCAGTGAAGGAAGCGCTTGAGTTTTGCCGCCAAGATGAATTGTCCGAACTTGAACCGGTCAAAGGTTCTGTTGAGGGAGTGAAACTCCTGCGACAGAAGTATCAGTTGCAACCAGTGACTGCGCGTCCGGATGTCGCGCTGCCAAGAACCAAGGGCTGGCTCGCGGAAAAATATGATAATGTATTTTTGCGCCCGAAATTTTCCGGGGGAGTTTATCATGGTCCAGGAAAGTCAAAGGCAGAGCTTTGTAAGGAGTTGGGTATCAACGTTCTTGTAGAGGATAATGGTGATACGGCAAAGGAGTGTGTAAAGGAGGGAATTCGTGTTATTTTGATTGACCGAGCGTGGAATCAACCGGTCATGCCAAAAGGGGTTGTGCGAGTGTATCACTGGGATCAAATTCCGGAAACTATCGAGCGAATTGTTAGCGAGTCGCGTGAATATACGCATGAAGTGCAGTAAGAAATGCAGGGGCGAAGTCTTTTGGGTTTTTCGCGATCATGGTTTGGATTTCTTCAAGCGTGAATGCTTTCAGGTATTCAACTTCTGAAGGGTCAAGGTGTATTTTTTCTGACGGGATGCTTTCGGTCGTGGTATAAATGTGCAACAGTTCCTTGGTTTCTGGGGAATCGTGTTTTGCGATGGCGATTTGTTTGAGGGCGACCGCAATTCCTATTTCTTCGTGCATTTCGCGTGTTGCAGCGTCATCGGGTGTTTCGCCGGGTTTGATTTTTCCGCCGACGGCGCAGCACCAAACGCCGGGGAAGGGGTGTTTTGTTGCAGCGCGTTTGCACAAAAGGAGTTTTCCGTTTTCGGATGGGATGATGAGTGCGACTTTGTGGGGGAATGTGCGTTGTTTTAATTCAGATTTAGGGCGTATTTTAAGGACGTTTCCGTTCCAGTCGATTTCTTCGATGAGTTCTTCGGTCATGGTGATAGGGGGAGTGTTTTGCTCTAAAAAGATTTAGCGTGTCAAGTATATGGTGCAACTTCTGCGTACATGGTTTCAAGTCCGCGTTTGAGGGCTATTCGTTCGGTGATTTGGTTGTGGGTGTGGGGATAGAGCAGCCATTTTTGGTTGACGGTGGGATTGACAAAGTAGAGGCAGAGTTTTTCGTATTTGGCAAGTTGGTCCCAGTTCAAGCAAACAAAGGTAAGGTTTTGTTTGGTGTTTAAAAGCACAAGCGAGGTGTTTCCATTCAAATGTGCAAGGATTTCTTTAATGTCTTTGGGTTCAGGGCGAATTAAAAAGAGTGTATCTCCGGTTTTTTTGTGGACGATAAAATCGCCGTTTTTGTCTTCAAAGCTAATGATTGCTTGGTGCATGGCATCGCGATTTTTAAGATACGTTTGTGTCCACGTTTTGAGCTGCACTGTAGGGTTCATGAAAGAAATGCGAGGGGTTGCATTCTTAAACTTTTATTATGCCAAGTGCGTGATGACAAAAAGAATGAAAAGAAAATTACGCTTCTATTTGTGCTTCTGCGTTTGATTCTTCTTCGGAATAGCTCGGGACTGCGGCTTTGCTGATGATCATGATGTCGCCGATCGCCTTAACTAATTGGTGTGGCACGATGACTCCTTTTGCAGAACCAAGGACTTTGGAGAGGAATGAGTTTTTGGTTGCGCGTACGCGCCAGCCGTGGATTTTGGTGGGTGTTAAGAGTGCTTCTTCAACATCGCCGAAATAGTCTCCGGTGTCGGTGAAGACTTTCATGTCGTAGGTTTCTTGTATTTTTTTCATTCTGAGCATAGTATCATTCCTCCGTGTGAGTAGGGCATTTTTGGGCACGAAACTATTTAAAGATTATGGTGAATGGGTATACGGTATGGGTGAGGGTGCAAGGCTTAAGATTATTGGGACGTCGCATATTGCGCGTGAGAGCGTGTCACGTGTAGAGGTAGTGCTGCGAAAGGAGTTGCCGCAAGTTGTCGCGGTTGAGCTTGATCGTAAGCGTTTGTTTGCGCTGGTGCATGGGGATCGTAGTGGGCCAAGTGTGCGTGATATTAAGCGTATCGGGCTTAAAGGCTGGCTGTTCGCATTAGTCGGTGGCTGGGTTGAGCGTAAGTTGGGTGCAAAAGTGGGCGTGTTTCCGGGCGAGGAGATGTTGCGGGCAGTGAGTGTTGGAAGGGAAGTTGGTGCAAAAGTGGCGTTGATCGATCAGGATATTGAGGTGACGCTGCGGCGTTTTTCGCAAGGGTTGTCTTGGAGGGAGAAAGGCAGGTTTGTGCAGGATGTGATTGGTGGATTTTTTGGCAAGGGGCTAACTATTGATGTTTCGAAGGTTCCGCCTAAGGAGTTGATTGCAAAGTTGCTTGAAGAGGTGAAAGGGAGGTATCCGAACGTGTATCGGGTGCTCGTTGTCGAGCGTAATGAGTTTATGGCGCATCGTCTTGCAGAGTTGTTGGACGTGCATCCCGATCAATTGATTGTTGCAGTGGTGGGTGCGGGTCACGAGGGGGAGATTGCACGGCTTGTGAAAAAGTATTTAAAGGCACAGGAGGATAAGGAGAAGAAAAAGAGGTTTGATGAGTCTTCGAAATTATCTTGATAAGGTGCGTAGGTATTTTTGGTTCTCGAAGAAGGAGCTAGGTGGTTTTGTGCTCGTGGTGCTCACGCTTGGTTTTATCACGTCGTTTACCAAGTGGGGTGGTGTGCAGTTTGACGCACGGGTTGGTGTTTGGAATTGGTTTGTTGCAGCGCTTATTTTTGTGGTTGTGGTTTTTGTGCATCATGCAGGTCAGCGTTTGATGGGGCTTGCAGTGGGTTTGCGCGTGGAGCACGAGGTGTGGTGGCAAGGGGTTATTGCGGGCGTGATTCTTGCGCTGGTGAGTAATGGGCGCGTGAAGTTTTTGGCTGCGACGCGTGCGTTTGAGCATTTTATGCCCGTGCATCGTCTTGGCGCGTTTCGGTATGGTCCGAATGTGAAGGTGATTGCAAAAATCACGATGGCAGGCCCATTGGCGAATGTGGTGTGTGCAAGTGTGGTGAAATATATCGAATCTGCAGGCTGGATAAGCTCAGTGATAGGCGATCAGTTGTTTTTTGCGAATGTGTGGTTTGCATTTTGGAATTTGCTTCCGATTCCTCCAATTGATGGTTCGAAGATTATGTACGCGAGTCGGTTTCAGTATTTTTCTTTGCTCTTTGGGGTGTTGCTGTTCGCAGTGGTCGCGTATGTCGTGAGGGTGTATGCGTTGTTGGTCGCAGTTATTTTTGGCCCGATTGCCGCGCTGGTGTTTGCGCGTCTTGCGTTTGGGGAGAATTGGAAGGAGTATTTGTAAGATGGATGTGCTTCTTGATTGGCCGGAGATGGTTGCAAGTATTTTTTTGATTTTTGGCGTGGTTTTTTCTGCGGTGTCACGGAGTTTGGTTGTTGGGTATGTGGTGTGTTTTTTGATGGGTTTGTTGTTTGGTCGTTTTTGGTTTAAGTTGCAAAAGACGAATCGCGTGCAGGTGTTTATGTCTATTGCGTTGTTTTTGTTTGGGTATTTGCTGGGGAGTTTTTTCGTGCATGCGCGTGGGGTTGTGATAGCGCTTGTGCTCGGCGTGGTTGTTGGGTATTATCTGCATAAGTATGATATTATTAGTACCTAAAAACATAAATAGGCTTGGGGTTCTGTATTTTCTATGTTGAGGGGGTTTACGCCAAGGTTGTATCAGGAGACGATTCTTGCAACTGCCGCGCTCAAGAATACGTTGGTTGTGTTGCCGACGGGGATGGGAAAGACCGGTGTTGCGTTGCTTCTTGCCGTGCAGCGGATGAAGCAGTATCCGGGGTCAAAAGTGGTGATGCTTTCTCCGACAAAGCCGCTTGCAGAGCAGCATCTTGCGACATTTAGGCAGTTTTTGGATGTTGACGAAAGCACGTGCGTAATTTTTACGGGCGATGTTTCTCCCGAAAAGCGTGCAGCGCTTTGGCAGGATGCCAAGTTTATTTTTTCAACGCCGCAAGGGTTGGAAAATGATGTGATTGGGGATAAGATTGATTTAAGGCAGGTGGCGCTTTTGATTGTGGATGAGGCGCATCGTGCAGTGGGTGATTATAGTTATGTTTTTGTTGCAAAGCAGTATCAAAGAAAGGCGCAGTGGCCAAGAATTCTCGCGTTGACGGCAAGTCCGGGAAGTGATGTGGAGAAAATTACCGAGGTGTGTACGAATTTGTTTATTGAGGCAGTTGAGATTCGAACGGAGCAGGATCCGGATGTTGCGCCGTATATTCAGCAGGTGGATGTTGAGTGGATTAAGGTGGAGCTTCCCGAGGAGCTTAAGCGGGTCAAGCGGCTCTTTGAGGAGTGTATTAAGGGGAAGGTTGGGCAGCTGCGCGAGCTTGGTCTTAAGGGAGGGTTGCTCAGCAAGCGTGATTTACTTGCTGCGCAGCAGGAGTTGCATGCGAAGATGGCAAGTGGCGATCGTGATTTTGAGGTTCTTCGGGGGGTGAGTGTGCTTGCGGAGATTATGAAGGTGCATCACGCGCTTGAATTGCTTGAGACGCAAGGGGTTGTTCCGTTGAATAAATATCTTGAGGGAATTTTTGCGCAGGCAGAAAGTTCGAAGGTGAAGGCGGTGAAGAATTTGACGCAGGATGTAACGTTTAAGAGTGGGTTTATTCTTTCGCAAAAATTATTGGAGCAAAAGATCGAGCATCCAAAGCTCAAGGCGTTAACGGATTTCGTAGGTCAAGAAGTGCAAAAGAGTGTGAAGATGAAGATGATCGTGTTCACGCAGTTTCGTGATTCTGCGGTGAAATTATCTGAAGAGCTTGCAAAGATTCAGGGTGTTTTGCCCAAGGTGTTTGTGGGGCAGGCAAAGAAGGGAGATACGGGTCTTTCTCAAAAGGAGCAAAAGGAATTGCTTGATTTGTTTCGGGATGGTTTTTTCAATGTGCTCGTGGCAACAAGTGTTGCCGAGGAGGGTTTGGATATTCCAAAGGTGGATACGGTTATTTTTTACGAGCCGATTCCAAGCGCGATTCGTCATATTCAGCGTCGGGGCAGGACGGGTCGTTTGGAAAAGGGCAAGGTCGTGATGTTGATGACAAAAGGGACGCGTGAGGAGGCGTATTCGTGGAGTGCGAAGGTGAAGGAGAAGAAGATGGTGCAGGCGCTTGAGGAGTTGCGTAAGTCGCTGACGATAAAGCTTGCGCCAAAGCAGCCGACGTTGCAGAATTTTGATGGGGCGGTTAAGATTTTTGCGGATTATCGGGAGAAGAGTTCGGGGACGGTGAAAGAATTGGTCGAATTGGGTGCAAGTGTGAGGCTTGAGATGTTGCAGACGGCAGATTATGTGCTCAGCAGCAGGGTAGGGGTTGAACTCAAGCTTGTTGATGATTTTGTGGCAAGTATTATTGACGGGCGATTGCTTGATCAACTGAAATCGCTCAAAAGAAATTTTGAGCGTCCGATTGTAATTGTTCAGGGGACGCAGGATATTTACAGTGTGCGTAATATTCATCCGAATGCGATTCGTGGGATGCTCGGAACAATTCTGGTAAGTTATGGGATTCCGTTGGTTCAAACAAAGGATGAAAAGGACACGGCGGCGTTGCTCGTAAGTATTGCAAGGCGCGAGCAGGAGGATGTGAAGCGTGATTTTTCGCCGCACGCGGATAGAAAGCCGGTGTCGCTTAAGGACCAGCAAGAGTACGCAGTGAGTTCGTTGCCAAACGTGGGGCTGAACCTTGCAAAGGATTTGCTCAAATATTTCAAGAGTGTGAAAAATGTCGTGAATGCGTCTGAAGAAGAGTTGATGAAGGTTGAAAATGTGGGTGAGAAAAAGGCAAAGGCGATTAAGGATGTGGTGGATAAGGAGTATTTGAATTGATTAGAGTTTCATTTCATTCAATCGTTTTATTCTTTCTTCAGTCGACGGATGTGTTGAAAAGAGTGAGACAAATCCTGAAACGGTGAAGGGATTGGTAAAGAACAATGAGCTTGTGGTGGGGTTTCCGCGCATGGGTTGTGTTTTGCAGCCGTGATCGATTTTTGCAAGGGCGCTTGCAAGTGCTTTGGGGTCTTTGATGGTTTTTGCGCCGGTTTCGTCAGCGAGGTATTCGCGTGAGCGTGAGATGGCGAGTTGTAAGATCATTGCGATGATGGGTGAGAGGATGCCGATAAGGATGAGTCCGATGATGTTGCCGGAGCGTCGGTCACGGTCGTTGCTGCCTGCAAGTGCAGAGTAGCGCGCCATTGCGGCAAGATAACTGATGACTGTTGCGAGTGTTGCAGCGATCGTTGTAACAAGCATGTCTCGATTTTTGACGTGGGAGAGTTCGTGCGCAAGGACGCCTTTGAGTTCGCGTTCGTTTAAGAGTCCAAGGATGCCGTGTGTGCACGCAACGACTGCTTTTTTTGGTGTGGGTCCGGTGGCAAAGGCGTTGGGTGTTCCTGTGGGAATGATGTAGAGTGCGGGTTTTGGGAGTGCAGTTTCGCGTGCGATTTCTTCAACGATGCGGTGCAATGCGGGATAGTCTTTTTTGTTTGCAGGCTGGGCTCCGTACATGTAGAGGACGATTTTGTGGCTAAAGAAGTACATGACGAAGTTGGTAAGAAGTGCAAAGATGAATGCGATCGTGATGCCTGTTTGCCCGCCGACAAGTCCACCGATTAGGAGGATGATTCCAGAGAGTGCTCCAAGCAAAAGGACTGTTTTGATTTGATTCCACATGGTGTTTTTAAGAGAAAGCGTGGTTATAAATCTTGTGAACGGGAATTCTTAAGATATGTTGCAAGTCCTTCGATGTGGCGTAGCGGTGTTTTGAAGAGTGCTTCGCGCAATCGATTGTCGACGCGTACGCCAAGTTTTTGTAAGTCCGTGGAAAGCGTGTGGAAGAGTTTTCGTCCTTCCGTGTCAAGGTCGGTGAGGAGGATGACTTCTTTGGTTCGGGCTGCGATTTCTTCTGCAACGGCATAAAGTGATTTGCGTAGTGTCATGATGTGGGTGATGCCGATTGTTTCAAGGGCGCGTTTGTCTTTGATGCCTTCGACGACGACAAGGGTGTTTTTTGTTTTGATTTCTTCAAGAAGTGAATTGATTTTTTCAAGGTCTTCCATGGCACTGGACAGGGTACGGCAAGTTATATAAATGCTCGGGAACTGTGGATTTTCGGGGATGGCAGTTTATCAAAAGTTGGATATTGGATTAGTCTTGCGGCATTATAAGCGCGTGGAGATTCAGCAGGCGTTAGTTGATGCTGCGGATAAGAAGGAGATCGCGATAAGTTACGGAGGGACCGGGTATGGAAAGCGTCCGGATGTGTTGATGTACCCGCGTGATGTGCTTGAGATGGTGAAGGCGGGTGCGACGAGTTTTCATTGTAGTGAGGAGTTGTGGAAGAATCCGCTTCAGGTAACGACCGGGATGCGCGCGGAAGACCTCAATGAAATCCGTTCAGGGTGGGATTTGATTTTGGATATTGATTGTCCGGAATTGGAATATTCGAAAGTTGCAGCGCATTTGCTTGTGCAGGCGTTGCGTCATCATGGGATTAAGAATGTGTCAGTGAAGTTTTCAGGCAATCACGGGTTTCATATCGGTATTGCAAGCGAGGCGTTTCCGGAAGTTGTGAATAATGTGCCGGTGAAGAATTTGTTTCCGGATGGGCCACGAAAGATTGCAGCGTATTTGCAGCATATGATTAAGGATGTGCTTGCGCAAAATTTGCTCGAGCGGGATCCGGCGCACGTGATAGCGCAGAAAATCAAGAAGGAGCAAAAAGAAATAGTCAAGAACGGTCAATTGGATGCGTTTGCAGTGCTGGCGATCGATACGGTTCTTATCGCGTCGCGTCATCTGTATCGAATGCCGTATTCGCTCAATGAAAAGTCGGGGCTCGTGAGCGTGGTGATTGCGCCTGAAGAGATTCTTGCATTCAATAAGGCATCTGCATCGCCGGAAAAGGTTGTTCCGAGGATGAAGTTTTTGGACCGGGCCAAAGTGGTTCCGGGCGAGGCAAAGCAACTTCTCGTGCACGCGTTTGATTTTCGCGCAGTGTCTGATGTTTCAAAACAGCAACAGGAAGACACAAAAGTGTTGGGTGGTTTTGAGAAAAAAGAGTTTGAGCCAGTGCTAACGGCAATTCCTGAGCAGTATTTTCCGCCATGCATTCAAAAGATTGCGCAGGGTCTTGTCGACGGCAAAAAGCGCGCGTTGCTGATTCTGATTAATTTTTTGAGTTCGTGCGGGTGGAGTTATGAAATGATTGAGAGTTATGTGCGCGAGTGGAATAAGAAAAATCCCGAGCCGTTGCGCGAGGTGTACGTGAATGGTCAGTTGCGGTATGCAAAAGTAAGAAAGAAGGCAGCGCTTCCGCCAAATTGTGATAATAAGGCGTACATGGTTGATTTGGGCGTGTGCGCGCCGGATGGTTTTTGCGCAAAGATTCGTAATCCGGCAAATTATTCTATTGCAAAGCAGCGTATGATGGCTGCGCTCGCGGAAAAAGAGCAAAAAGATGTGGAAAAGCAAAATCGTGCGAAAGAACGCGAGGCAAAGCAGGAAGCAAAGAGCGCGAAAAAGCGTGCGGAGAAAGAGAGTAAAGCACAGCAGGAGAACGCTGGCTCATCAACCGAAGTTCGCGATAGCAATTGACAAGGTTTGTTCTGGGAATAAAAGGATTTCGCAGGCAATTTATTGCGGGCAAACTCGAACGAACCGACCATAGTCATCAAGAGGGTACCTACTATGCGCATCGGAATCACCTGCGTCACCGAGAACCAGCGAGCGCAATTCGTCTTCGTGTGAATTACTTGTACAGAAGTTCATGAAATAGTCATCCAAATCATAGTCTGTCGGATCGTTCCTGCGCGCTCGCGCTTCACATTCTGCACGGTCAACATAATCGTTGAGCAATGTTTGATTGTACTCCGCAGCAGCAAGCCATGCACGGTTCTTTTTTGCCTGCTTTGGCGTTAACGCGTTGTCACAACGCACTTTATCAGTTCTCAATATTTCTGCGTCAATTGAGTCAAACGCAACAGGAAGAGAAACACCGGTGAAATCGTTTGGAACTGCAAGAAAGTCCAAGCTTATCGGGACAATCTTAAATTCCACCACCTTACTTTTCGGGTTTCCTTTGTAAAGAACGCCCGTACATGAACTCAAATAGGTATTCCAAAGTACTGATGTTTTATCGTCCAAACGTACCCGAAGAATCTCGGCAAAGGTTAATGGGCGCGTGATTCCTTGATAAAAAGGATGAATAACGCTCGCAATGGATTGGCGTACATCGTTTGCACACGCAGCGCGCAAGTCTACAAGAGCGCTCCCATACAAAGGAGCACTCCAAGCGTAAATAATTTCATACCTGTGCGACAACGACAAGTCCAAACCTGCAGATCCACATCGCGCTTTCAACCGCTCGCGATACTGCAACGTATCAATTTTACCCTCCTTAAGGTCACGTTCCAGTGAAAGAAAATCTGAATCACTCATATACCTGTTTTCGACAAGAGTCTTTAAAAACCTTTCGTCAATTAGTCCCTACCAAGTAAAAACTTAACATCGACTTTCATCCAACCCAAACCTTTATAAATAACCCCTCTTGGCATTGATTTATTGCTGACGAGCCTGAGAAGGAGTCCCAGTACAGTCGGTGCAAGTGCACAACTTCTAATGGGGCTGCGAAATAGGCTTTTTGTCGGGTCGCGCGATAGGTTTTATCGTGCATAGGCAAACAAGTACAGTGTGAGGAATCAATGCCGCGCATTAGAACACCACGTCAGGGAAGTATGCAGTATTGGCCGCGCAGTCGTGCGGCGGATATAGTTGCACGTGTGCGTACCTGGCCTGCCTCTAAAGACGTGAAACTTCTTGGTTTTACAGGCTATAAAGTGGGTATGACGCATGTTATGCTTAAGGACAATCGTCCAACAAGTTTGAGTAAGGGCGAAGAGATCGCAGTGCCGGTGACTGTTGTTGAATGTCCTCCGATTAAGATTGCTGCCGTGATGCTCTATAAGAAAGACGCGTACGGGACTCATTGTGTGGGTCAAATCTCAACCGACAAGTGGGATAAGGAAGTTGCAAGAAAAATTTCGCTTCCAAAGAAAGCGCCGCAAAAGGTTGATACTGCAGGGGTTCACGAGATTCGCGTGCTTGCATATGAACAACCAAAGCTCACAACGATCGGAAAAAAGAAGCCGGAATTATTCGAGTTAGGTGTGGGCGGTCAAAAGATGGAAGAGCGCCTTGCATACGCGCAAGGTCTTTTAGGAAAAGAAGTGACCGTGAAAGATATTTTCTCTGACGGTCAAATTGTTGATTCGGTTTCTATCACAAAGGGTAAGGGTTTGCAAGGTCCTGTGAAGCGTTTTGGTCTTGCGCTTCGTTCGCATAAGTCTGAGAAAACAAAGCGTGGTCCGGGAAGTTTGGGTCCGTGGCACGGATTTAAAGGGTATCGTGTCGCGCACCAGGGTCAAATGGGTTTTCAGCAGCGTATGGAATTTAACAAGCAAATTATCAAGATTTCTGATGATATGAAGAAGGTGAATCCAAGGGGTGGTTTTTTGCGGTATGGTGTCGTAAAGAACCAGTATATGCTAATTAAAGGGAGTGTGGGTGGGGCGTCAAAGCGTTTGGTGACGTTCACCGTTGCGCGTAGAGGCAAAGTGAAAGTGCAAAAGGAGGCGCCGGAAGTCACGTATGTTAGCGTGACGTCCAAGCAGTAACTATGGAGCTCAAAATTCTCGGCAAGGACAATAAGGAAATGGGCAAGCAGAAACTTCCCGTGCAGTTCGATGAAGTGGTAAGAGTCGATCTTATTAAGCGCGCCGTTGAAGCGATCGAAAGTAGGGATCGTCAATCGTATGGTGCAGATCCGCGTGCAGGAAAAAAGCAGGCAGCGCGTTTGAGCCGTCGTCGTCGTGATTACAAAGGTGCATATGGTAAAGGTCTAAGTCGTGTTCCAAGAAAGACGATGACGCGTCGTGGAATGCAAATGATTTTTGTGGGCGCGTTTGCTCCAGGGACCGTGGGTGGTCGAAGGGCGTTCCCGCCAACGTCTGAGAGAAATTTCGCTCAAGGGATTAATGATAAGGAACGTAAGAAAGCAATTCGTGCTGCCTTAGCAGCAGTTGTCGATAAGGCGATGGTTGAGAAGCGCGGTCATAAGGTTCCTGCAAGTTATCCGTTTGTGCTTGCAAATGATGTTGAGGGTGTTGCAAAGACGCAAGATCTTGAGGCAGTGCTGCTCGCAGTGGGTTTGTCTGCTGATTTGGAGCGTGGGGGTAAGCGTCACGTGCGTGCAGGTCAAGGAAAACTTAGGGGGCGAAGGTTGAAAAGAAGTAAGGGTCCGCTGCTCGTTGTAAGCGGTGATTGTGCGGCGCTTAAGGCAGCGCGAAATATTCCGGGTGTTGACGTTGTCAAAGTAAACACATTGAATGCGAAATTGCTCGCGCCGGGAACGCATGCGGGTCGTTTGACCGTGTTCACGCAGGCTGCAGTGCAGAAAATGGAGAGGGATAAGTTGTTTTTGTGAGGATCATGGCAGAAGTTAAAAAAGTCAAGGCGGGATTGGAAGCGCACGAGATTGTGAAGTATCCGCTTGCGACGGAAAAGTCGATTCGTTTGATGGAGTCGGAGAACAAGTTGGTCTTTGTGGTTGATCGTCGTGCGACAAAGCCGCAGATTAAGATGGCAGTGGAAGTGCTTTTCAAGGCAAAGGTTGTTGCAGTGAATACGCTTAATAGTGTAACTGGAGAAAAGCGTGCGTATGTGACGTTCGCTAAAGAGTCTCCGGCAATTGATATCGCAACGAATTTGGGGATAATGTAACATGGGAAAATCACTGATTCAACAGGCACGTGGGAAGGGCGGTCCGGTGTATCGCGCGCGTAGTTTTGCGTATGCAGGTGATGTGAAGATGCGTCAAGATACGCCGCAGCTCGTGAATGGGACTGTTACTGAGATTATCAAGTGTCCAGGTCATAGCGCGCCGTTGATCGAAGTGCAGTATGAAGATAAAGTAAAGTGTTTGCTTCCCGCTCCTGAGTTTATCAAGGTGGGTGACAAGGTGCAAAGTGGTCCGGGGAGCGTTGTGAACCCAGGAAATACTTTAACGCTCAGGGAGATTCCTGAGGGTACTCCGATTTATAATATTGAGTTGCAGCCAGGTGATGGGGGCAGGTTTTGTCGTACATCGGGTGTGACTGCGCGTTTGATCGCAAAGACGGATGTTTCTGCGGTCGTGATGCTTCCAAGCAAGAAAGAGAAGCAGTTTAATTTGAAATGTCGTGCAAATATTGGTGTTGTTTCAGGTGGCGGAAGGACGGAAAAACCAATCCTAAAAGCAGGAGTGATGCACTTTAATAGGCGTGCAAAGAACAAGCGCTGGCCAAACCCAAGTGGCGCGGCGCAGAATGCAGTTGACCATCCATTCGGTAATAAGCGTACGAGTAGAAAGGCAAAGCAAAAGGCTGTTGGCCATTTCGCGCCTCCGGGTCGTAAAGTGGGTAAGCTCTGGCCGCGTCGTACGGGTAGGAAGAAGTGATAATCTATGGCTAAAGAATTCATGTATCACGGAAAGAATGTGCAGGATATCAAGAAGATGTCTCTTGACGAGTTTGCAAAACTTGTTCCATCAAGGGAACGTCGCAAGATGAAGCGTGGGTTTACCGAGCAGGAAAAGAAGCTGCTTGAGAGTTTCAGGGCAAATGAGGGCAATATCAAGACGCATTGCCGTGATATGATTGTGCTTCCGGAAATGGTTGGTAAGATTATCAAAGTGTATTCAGGGAAGGAATGGGTGCAGGTTGTAATCGAAGCAGAAATGCTCGGTCATCGTTTGGGCGAGTTTTCGCAGACGCGAAAGCAAGTTCGCCACAGCGCTCCGGGTATTGGTGCGACGAGAAGCAGTGCATCGTTGTCGGTGAGATAAATGAGTTATGGCTATGTTGCAGAGTTGAAAGAGAACAACGCGAAAGCGGTCGGTTTAGCTCTGCCTATTTCACGAAAGGAAAGCATGATGGTGTGCGAGGCTTTGCGCGGGATGAATGTGCAAAAGGCAAAGGCGTATCTTGAGGATGTGATGGCGCTCAAAAAGCCGGTTGCGTATACGCGTTATAATATGGATGTGGGTCACAAGCGCGGTATGGCTGCAGGAAGGTTTCCGGTGAGTGCGTGTAAGCATATTTTGGGAATTGTGAAGAATGCTGAGGCAAATGCGCAGTTCAAGGGTTTGAGCACGGGCAATCTCATTATCAAGAGCGCGGTTGCGCAAAAGGGTCCTAAGGCGTATCATTTTGGGCGCGAGCGAACAACGGCTAAGCGCGCGCATGTTGAGATTGTGCTCGAAGAGGGGAAGAAGCAAAAATGATTGAGCGAAAATTCGTTGCGGAAAAGTTGAAGGAGTATCAGATTCAGGAGTTTATCGCGCATACGCTCAAGAATGTTGGTCACAGTCACACGAAGTTGCAAAGAACTCCAGTTGGCGATAAGGTGGTTATTTTCGCATCACGGCCAGGTCTTGTTGTTGGAAGAAAGGGAGAGAACATCAAGAAGTTAACGAATACTCTCAAGAAGAAGTTTAATTTGGAGAATCCGCAAATCGAAATTTCCGAGGTTGCAAGTCCAAATTTGGATGCGCAAATTGTTGCGGAGAGGATTGCAAGTACAATTGAGCGTTTCGGGATTCAGAAGTTTAAGGCAATTGCGCACAAGGCGTTAACGGATGTCATCGGTGCGGGAGCATTGGGTATTGAAATTCAAATTTCAGGGAAAGTTCCAAGTCAGCGTGCGAAGAGCTGGCGTTTTTACCAGGGCTATTTGAAGAAGTGTGGAAACATCGCAACTGAGGCAGTGATGCGCGCTCGGGCAGTCGCAATCTTGAAAGCAGGAGAGATTGGTGTGAAGGTTGCGATCATGGGTCCAAATGTTCATTTGCCCGACGATATTGAAGTCAAAAAACCAATCGTAGAAGTTCCGAAAGTTGAAGAGAAGAAGATAGAGGCAAAGGCAGTCGAGGAGAAGAAATGAAAGCAAAGGAATTGCGCGCGATGGGCAATTCGGAATTGAAGATGAAGATGTCGGAGTTGTACGCGGAGTTGATGAAGGATAACGCGCAGGTTGCGACCGGGACGATTCCAAAGAATCCGGGGAAGATCAAGTTGACAAAGAAGACGATTGCGCAGATCAAGACGATTATGGCGCAGAAGGAGGGAGCAAAACAAGTATGACCGTTTGTGTAACGTGTGGCCTGCCCAAAGAGTTGTGCGTGTGCGAAAGCATTGCCAAGGAGAGCCAGAAGATCATCGTGCGGGTTGAGCAGAAGAAGTTCAATCGGAATTATACGGTGATTGAAGGCATCGACCAGAAGGAAATTGATCTGGACCAATTGGCAAAGACGCTTAAGGCAAAGCTTGCCTGCGGGGGAACGATCAAGGATAATAGGATCGAATTGCAAGGGGATCATAAGCAACGCGTGAAGCAACTGCTGATCGAGGCGGGTTTTGCTCAAGAGACAATCATTGTGAAGTAACATGGCAAACATCATTCAAGGCGAGTGGGTCGGAAAGAAGGCAAAGGTAGTTGCCGCTCCGAATAAGAGCGTAATTGGTATTGAAGGAGTCATTGTTGATGAGACGAAGAATTTGGTCGTGATTGAAACGGCAAGTGGTGTGAAGAAAGTGTTAAAGAAAGGTGCGGTGTTTATGATTGGTAATGAAGAAGTCGTGGGCGATGCAGTAATGGTTGCTCCTCAGGAAAGAATGAAACTGAAGGTGAGCTAAATGGAAGGTCAAAGTATCAAGACAAGGGGAAGGACATTCACAGGAGTAGTTGTTGATGCGAAGATGCAGTTGACGGCGACCGTTGAATGGCCGCGCAGGAAGTATGTGCGTAAGTACGAGCGTTATGATTCGTCAAAGACGCGTGTGAAGGCGCATAATCCGGTGGAAATTGATGCGAAGAAGGGAGATATTGTGAAATTGGTGGAGTGTCGTCCGATTAGTAAGTCAAAGCATTTCATGATCATTGAAAAAGTCGGCCGCGAGCGGTTGTTCGAGGCAAAGCAGGAATTGATGGAAGAATCAAAGAAAAAGTTGCAAGTAAAGGAGCAAGATGAAAGCAGTTAAAGCGCGCGTGACAAGGGGACTTCCGCACACGGCAAATGTGCTTGCGTGTGATAACAGTGGCGCGCGTATTTTGAGAATTATTAGTGTGAAACATGCTAAGACCGTGAAGGGTCGTAAGCCCTCTGCGGGTGTTGGCGATTACGTGATGTGTAGTGTTGTTGAGGGTAAACCTGAGATGCGTAAGCAAGTGGTTGCTGCCGTGATCGTGCGTCAGCGCATGCCGTATCGTCGTCGTGATGGGTCGCGTATTCGTTTCGAGGATAATGCAGCGGTCGTGCTTAAGGATGAGATGGGTAACCCGAAGGGGACGATGATTAAAGGTCCAATTGCGAAGGAGGTAAGTGATCGTTGGCCGATGGTGGCGAAGATCGCGAGTATCATTGTATGAGTGAATGGAATAGTGTGTGGAGTGCGAGCAGTAAGCCAGGTAAGCAGCGTAAGTTTGTGTACAATGCGCCGTTGCATATACGGACGACGCTGCTCGGGAGTCATTTGGCAAAGGATTTGCGTCAGAAGTTGAAGAAGCGTTCCTTGCGTGTGCGTAAGGGTGACAAGGTGAAAGTGCTGCGTGGCCAATATCGTGGCAAGTCAGGTGTTGTTGAGCGTGTTGATGTGCAAAAGATGCACGTGTATGTCACGGGTGTTGATTTCCAAAAAAAAGATGGCTCGCGTGCGCTCTATCCCGTGCATCCGTCGAAAGTCATGATTACCGAACTTGAAGGTTCAGAGAAGCGCAGGCTCGAAGCGCCAAAAGTGCAGGGGAGTGTGAAAAAATGAGTAAGCATTTGAAAGCGTATGCTGCTCCGAAGAGTTGGATTATTTTAAGGAAGGTGAATAAGTGGATTACACGGCCGGCTCCTGGCGCGCATGAGAAGCAAAAGGCATTCCCGATTGGGCTTTTGATTAAGCAGTTGGGGTTTGCGCGAACGGCAAGAGAAGTGAAGAAGATTTTGAATGACAAGAATGTATCGGTGGATGGGAAAGTGATTATGGATCGTCATTTCAGTGTGGGTTTCATGGACGCGATTCAGATCAAGCCCAGTACCTTGCTTCGTGGGAAATACGATGAGAAGGGAAGGCTCGTGTTCGTGCCGATGCCTAAGGATGAGTCAACAAAGAAAGTGTGCAAGGTGATTGGAAAGAGAACGATTGCGGGTGGAAAATTGCAGCTGAACTTGTTTGATGGTCGTAATGTGCTTGTTGATAAGAGTGATGTTGCGATTGGGGACAGTTTAGTGCTTGAGCTTCCAAGTCAAAAAGTGATTGAGCATTTGCCGCTCGGCAAGGGCGCGGTTGCGTTTTTGCTTGCGGGCCGTCACACGGGTGTGATTGGTACGGTTGAATCAATTGATGGTGATAAGATCAAGTGCAGTAAGGGCAAGGAGCAGTTTGAGACGCTTAAACGGTTTGCTTTTGTGCTCGGGAAGAATAAGGCGGTTGTGAAAGTATGAATAGGATGCAAGAGGCGCGTATTGAGAAGATTACGTTGAATGTGGGTGCAGGTAAGGACCAGAATCGTTTGGAGAAAGGCGTGCAGGTGCTGAAGATGATTACGGGTGTTGACCCGGTGAAGACGATTACGAGCCAAAGAATTCCGACGTGGGGTTTGCGTCCGGGTCTTCCGATTGGGTGTAAGTTGACGTTGCGTAAGGCAAAGGCGGTTGAAGTGCTCAAGCGGTTGCTCAAAGCAAAGGAAGATGTGCTTGCGCCAAGTCAGTTTGATAGTGCGGGAAATATTAGTTTTGGCATTCATGAATATATCGATATTCCGGGCGCAGTGTATGATCCAAAGATTGGTGTGCTTGGATTGCAGGTGTGCGTGACGCTTGAAAGGCCGGGGTATCGGGTGAAAAAGCGCAGGCTCAAAGCAACAAGTATCCCAAGAAAGCACATGGTGTCTAAGGAAGATGCGATGGCGTTCATGCAAAAGGAGTTTGGTGTGCGGATAGGTGAAAAGGCATGACAACAAAGGATTGGAAAAAGGCGTTCAAGCAGCTTAAAGCAAAGCCGGTTGTGATGAAGAAGTACATCAAGCATAATGCGCCGCGTGTGCGGTCAACGGGTCAGGGTCTTGAGCGCTGTGGTCGTTGTGGTAGGTTTGGCGGTCATATTTCAAAATATAATCTGGGGCTGTGCAGGTGTTGTTTCCGTGAGGTCGCAGTGAAGATTGGGTTTAAGAAGTATCGGTAGGTGGAAAAATGTTGAATGATCCTTTAGCAAACGTGATGTCGGCCGTTATGATGTATGAGAAGTCGGGAAAGCGCGAGCTCGTAATTCACCCGGTGAGTAAGCTCATGCGTAAGGTGCTGGTTATGTTGCAAGATCACAAGTATGTGGGCGCGCTTGAGGAATTAAGCGAGGGTCGTGGTGGTTTTGCCAAGTTGAATTTGCTGGGCCATATCAACAAGTGTGGTGTGATCAAGCCGCGTTTTGCGGTGAAGAATGTGGAGTTCCAGAAGTTTGAGAAGCGTTATTTGCCGGCGAACGGTGTGGGTATTTTGATTTTGAGTACGCCTGATGGGTTGATGACGCACGTGCAGGCGCGTGAGAAGGGTGTGGGAGGACGGCTGATTGCCTATTGTTACTGATGAAAATCAACGTTGAGAATAAAACGGAATTGCCAAGTGGGGTTTTGGCGAGTTACGCAAATGGATTGCTGACAATTAAGGGTCCTAAGGGCGAAGTGGCAAGAAAGATGCATGATCCGGAATTGAAGTTTAAGGTTGAGGCAAATAGTGTGACGATTAGTTGTGCGAATGGAACGCGTCGGCATAAGCGCCAGGCGAATTCTTTGACTGCGCATGTGAAGAACATGGTTGCAGGTGTTCAGCAGCCATTTAAGTATGTGCTCAAGATTTGTAGTGGTCATTTCCCGATGAATGTTGCAGTGAGCGGTGATCAATTGGTTGTGAAGAATTTCCTTGGTGAAAAGTTCCCGCGCGCAACCAAACTCAAGAAGGGTACGACGGTGAAAGTTGAGGGTGATAAGATTTCTGTTGAGAGTTGTGATTTGGATTTGGCAGGGCAGATGGCAAGTGATATTGAATTGCTTACAAGCAAGAGTAATCGTGATTTGCGTGTCTTCCAAGATGGTATTTACATGATTGAGAAAGCGGGTAAGAAGGTGGGTGAATCATGAAACGGTTACTTGAGCTGCGCAAGAAATTGAATGCGAAGCGTCCTTTGTTTTTGCATCCTGATCATCAGAAGCGTGTAGAAGTGGGTACGCGTTGGCGTAGGCCCCGTGGGTTGCACAATAAAGTGCGCAAAGAAGTGTGGGGGAAGCCCGCACGGGTGAAAGTGGGCTATCGTGGTCCTGCAGAAGTTCGTGGTCTTGACAAGTCAGGTCTTGTTCCGCGGCTTGTGTACACGGTTGCGCAAGTGGGAAGGCTTGATGTGAAGACGCAAGGTGCGATTGTGGGCCAAATGGGTGCGCGTAATCGCGCGCTCGTGCTTGCGGAATGTCAAAAGCGTAGTGTGAACGTGCTGAATGTCAAGAAGGTTGATGAAAAATTACAATCAATGAAGGAATCGTTCGAGCAGCGCAAAAAAGACAAAAAGGCGCGCATAGAGCGTAGGGCGCAAAAGGAAAAGCAGCAGGCGCCAAAGAAAGAAGCTCAAAAGCCAAAGGCACAAGAAGAGAAAGCGCCAGAGCAGGCGAAGCAAGAAGAGAAGAAGGAAATGGATAAAGTGCTCACACAGAGAGGATAAAAATGGAACTTCAGAAGCGCTTAGCATCTCAGATTTTGGATTGCGGGCCAAGGCGCGTGCGTTTTGACCCGTCAAAGCTTGAGGATATTAAGAAAGCGATCACAAGTTTTGACATGCGTCGTTTGATTGCGCAAGGGATTGTATACAAGATTCAAAAGAAGGGTGTGAGCCGTGCGCGTGCAAAGCAAACGCATGGGCAAAAGGTGAAGGGTCGAAGGTCAGGTCATGGTTCGCGAAAGGGGAAAGTGACCGCTCGTTTGAATCCTAAGACGCGTTGGGTGCGTGCAGTGCGCGCGCAGCGTGAAGTGCTTCGTTCATTGCGTGAAAACCAGGTCATTGATAATGCAGGGTTTAAGTCGCTGTATGCAAAAGTGAAGGGTGGGTTTTTTAGAAGTACCAAGCACATCAAGATTTACATCAAGGAGCAGAATTTGATCGTTCGTAAGGAAGTGGGGAAGTAAATGGCAACGAATAATACGTATGCAGTGCCGTATCGCAGAAAGCGTGAGGGAAAGACTGATTACAAGAAGCGTTTGAAACTCTTGCTTGGGAATAAGCCGCGCTTGGTCGTGCGTAAGAGTTTGCAGCACATGACTGTGCAACTTATCGAGTTCCAGCCGTCAGGCGATAAGGTGCTTGCGAGCGCGTCTTCAAAGGAGCTTGCAAAAATGGGTTGGAAGGCAGGGACGGGTAATACGAGTGCTGCGTACTTAACGGGTTTGATGCTGGCAAAGAAGGCGAAGAAAGGATTGGAGTGCATCTTGGATATTGGTCAAAATACGAGTGTGAAGGGTGCCGTGTTGTATGCTGCTGCTAAGGGCGCAATTGATGGTGGTTTGAAGCTTGCGTGTTCGCAAGAAGTGATTCCAAACGCGCAGCGTATTCGTGGAGAGCATGTTGCGAAGTTTGCTAAGGAGTTAAAATCAAATAAGGAAAAGTATCAAAAGCAGTTCGGAAAGTACGTGAAGGCAGGGGTGGATCCCGAGCAACTTCCCGCGCTCTTTGATCAGGTGAAGGCGAAGATAGGTGGAGCATGAAAGAAGTTGAAAAGGTTGCAGTTGTTGAAGAGGAAGAGAAGCTTGAAGTTGAAAAGGATGTTATTAGTCCGACTGAGATTAAGGAAGTTGAGAAGGAGACGAAGCCCGAGATTAAAATTGATGTTGCGGGTTGGAATCCGAAGACGAATTTGGGCATGCAGGTGAAGGCAGGTCAGGTTTCTGATATTGATAAAGTGCTTGATGAAGGAACTCCGATTTTGGAGGAGCAAATTGTTGATGTGTTGATTCCGAATTTGCAGTCAGAGCTTCTGATGATTGGTCAGAGTAAGGGTAAGTTTGGTGGTGGTGCTCGTCGTATTTTCAAGCAGACGCAAAAGAAGACTCCGGAAGGGAACAAGCCGAGTTTCGCGTGCATGGCAGTTGTTGGGAATAGCGACGGGTATGTGGGCGTGGGTTATGGAAAGAGTAAGGATACGGTTCCTGCGCGTGAGAAAGCCGTGCGTAATGCAAAATTGGGTCTCTTTAAGATTCGTCGTGGCGCAGGGAGTTGGGAGGACGCAACGAGCGAGCCGCATAGTATTCCTTGGGAAGTTGAGGGCAAGTGTGGTTCTGTGCGTATCATTTTAAGGCCGGCTCCAAAGGGCAAGGGCTTGATTGTCGAGCAGGAATGTGCAAAGATTTTGAAGCTTGCAGGGATTGAGAATATTTACAGTAAGACGTATGGTCAGACGCGTTCAAAAGTGAACTTGGTGTATGCATTAATTGATGCGCTAAGGAAATTGAGTTTGTTTAAGCCGCGTGAGCAGGATGTGAAGAACGTGTATATGATTGAGGGTAAGAAACCATGAAAATTGCCGTTGTTCGAGTGCGAGGAGATGTGCGTATCACGCATGAAGTGCGTGACACGATGCGCATGTTGAATTTGGAGAAAAAGAATCACTTGGTTGTTATTGAAGAGTCCGCGATCACAAAAGGAATGTTGCACGTAATTTCGCCGTTTGTGACGTGGGGCCCAATTGATGATAAAGTGGTAAGCGAACTCAAGAAGAAGGGCGAGAAGGTGTTCCGGTTGAACCCGCCGCGAAAGGGTTATGGCAGAAAGGGTGTGAAGGTCGCGTTCCGTAATGGCGGAGCGGTTGGTTCGCGCGGTGATAAGATGACTGATTTAGTGTTGAGGATGATGTAAGATGGCAGCGAAAAGGCGTCGTAAGTCGAGTAGGCAATTGGGTTCGGGTACGTACGGTTGGGGTAAGAACAAGCATAGAAATTCCGGTCAGCGTGGCGGGTACGGGAATGCAGGCAGTGGTAAGAAGTGTGACAGTAAGAAGCCAAGCAACTGGGCTCAGGATGATTATTTCGGTAAGTTTGGTTTTGTGAGTAAGGGCCAGGTGGGCAAGCTTACGAAGATTAACTTGCGTGATGTTGATGATTTGCTTGCGTGCTGGACAAAGGAGAATAAGGTCGGTAAGGAAGGAAGTGTTGTGGTTGTTGATTTGACCAAGCTCGGATATGAAAAACTGCTCAGTTCGGGTCAGTTGCGCTCAAAGGTGAAGATTATTGTTGCAAACGCATCGAATGGTGCCAAGGAGAAGGTGAAGGCCGCGGGTGGCGAGCTCGTGGTGCATGAGCAATGAATATCGATGTTATTCTGAAGAATTTGCCTGAAGTGTCCCATCCGACACAAAAGAAGCTGTCGTTTAAGGAGAAGTTGAAGTGGACGGGGATTATTTTGGTGTTGTTTTTCATTTTGGGTTTGGTTCCGCTTGTTGGTCTTGGTCAGAATGCGTTGCAGCGTTTTGAATTGCTTTCTACGATTTTGGGCGCAAGTTTCGGGAGTATTTTATCGCTTGGTATTGGTCCGATTGTGACTGCAAGTATCGTGCTTCAGTTGCTCAATGGTTCGGGTTTGATGCAGTTTGATTTGTCGAGTAAGGAAGGAAAGCAACGGTTTCAGGGTTTGCAGAAGTTGCTGACGATTTTTTTCGTGATTTTCGAATCGAGTATTTACGTTTTTATGGGGGGTCTTGCGCCTGCTGAAGAGCTTGCAGGGACTCCGCTGTTTTTCAAGATTGAGTTGTTGCTCGTGTTCCAGCTTGTGCTTGGCGGGCTGATTGTGATGTTGATGGATGAGGTGACGAGTAAGTGGGGGTTTGGTTCGGGGGTGAGTTTGTTTATTGCGGCAAACGTGTCACAGTCGCTTTTTATACGGCTTCTTTCGCCGCTGCCGTCGCCTTCAAACCCAAGTATTGCAACGGGTGCGCTTCCTGCGTTGTTCCAAAGTCTTGGTGCGGGTGATCCGCAGACGGCGTTTTTGCAGCTGGCGGCGATTGCTGCGACGGTCGTGGTATTTGTAATTGCGGTGTATGTGCAGGCGATGAAGGTTGAAATTCCTTTGTCGTTTGGGCGCGTGCGTGGTCACGGAATTCGTTGGCCGTTGCAATTTGTGTACACGTCGAATATGCCGGTGATTTTGATTAGTGCGCTTCATGCGAACATTCAGTTGTGGGCGCGTTTGCTTGAGAATTGGGGCTTTCCGATTTTGGGCAAGTTTTCAGGGAATGCTCCGGTGTCAGGGCTTGTTTCTTGGATTTCTCCTCCGGATTTGTTAGGGGGTGCGATTCGTGGGGGTTTGACGCTTTCGACGATTGGGCAGGGTCTTGCGTACATGGCATTTTTGATTATTGGAGCAATTATTTTTTCGTGGTTTTGGGTGCAAACAAGTGGGATGGATGCAAAGTCAAAGGCAAAGGAAATGATTGAGAGTGGTTTGCAGATTCCAGGGTTTAGAAGGGATGAGCGAGTGCTCCAGCGATTGCTTGAGCGTTATATTGGTCCGTTGACGATTATGGGCGCGATTGTTGTTGGGTTTTTGTCTGCGCTCGCGGATGTGAGTGGGACGCTAACGCACGGGACGAGTTTGCTTCTTACCGTGATGATCGTGTTTCGGTTGTATGAGGATATTTCGCGTCAGCATTTGATGGATATGAATCCGATGTTGCGTAAATTTATGGGTGGCTAGATGCCGTTGTCGTTTTTGAATCCTTTTTTTGATGCAGTGTTTGGTTTCTTGTTGTCCTGGCCTCCAATTGGTGCGGTTGCTTTATTCTCAATTGTGGTGTCGATCATTACGGTTGTCGTGTATAAGGTGTTTTCGAATCAATCGGAGATGAAGCGTATTAAGGATGAGATGGGTGAGTTTCAAAAGAAGATGAAGGCGTCGCGTGATGATCCGAAAAAAGTGCTTGAGTTGCAAAAGAAGTCGATGGCGCTTAATGGGGAGTATATGCGTCATAGTATGCGTCCGATGTTTGTGACTTTTTTGCCGATTTTGCTTCTTTTTGGTTGGATGAATGCGCATTTTCAGTACGAGCCGCTTTTTCCGGGGAGTACGTTTTCATTAACCGCGCAGTTGGAAAAGGATGTGGTGGGTAATGTTTCTATTGAGGTGCCAGAGGGCTTGGTTGTGGTGAATGGTTCAGTGCAAGAGGTTCGCGAGCAGGAGTTGCCGCAGGGGTTTTTTGGCCGCTTGTTTGGGTCGAAGCGTTTTGAGCGGGTTGCGGTGTTTGAGCTCAAGGGTGATGAGGGGAATTATTTAGTTACTCTTCGCAAGGGGGATCAGGCGGTTGATGCGAGCGTGATGATTTCAAGTGGCAGGTGGTATGCGGATGTTTCGCAGGCATTGAAGAATGTGATTTTTAAGGGTGTTACGTTAGGAAATGCGCCGCTGCTCGTGTTTTGGAAGTTTGGCTGGTTGGGAACGTATATTATTTTGGTCATGGTTGTCAGTACGCTCTTGCGTAAGGTTCTAAAGGTCTATTAGGTGTGGGTTGAAAGGAAACCGGACGTGGTTTTTAAATATATTATCAATATAGAAACAAAATAGCGGGATGTCGTCGATTGAACGAAATTTGACTTATAAATCACAAAGTTTTTAAACCCACAAGTGCTTATAAAGGAAAACTGTGGGGATTGATACGCTATGGCCAAAGGGAAGGAAAAGGTTACTCCGCGAGAGATCAAAGTTGTGAATATAGTTGTCAGTGCGGCGCTTGGTCACGATATTCCCTTAGAAAAGATGGCGGCGACGTTGCCAAATACGGAGTATAACCCCGAGCAGTTCCCGGGTCTGGTTATTCGCATCAAGGAACCAAAGACTTCTGCGCTTATTTTCAGCTCCGGCAAAATTGTGTGCACGGGCGCTCGCACGATGGCGAACGTGCATGAGAGCATTCGTAAAATCATCAAGAGTCTTGAGAAGATAAACGTTAAGATCAAAGAATTCCCTGAAGTGAACATTCAAAACATTGTTGCTGCGGGCAGTGTGGGAATGGCGCTTAATTTGAACATTCTTGCAATGAAACTCGAAAACACGGAGTACGAGCCAGAGCAGTTCCCAGGTCTTGTCTACAAGCTTCCAGAGCAAAAAGCGACGTTCTTGTTGTTCTCGAACGGAAAGATTGTCTGCACGGGTACCAAGAGCGAGCAAGAAGTTGACAAAGCGCTTGACAAGCTCATTGAGAATTTGAAGAAGGCAAAGGCCGAGAAGTAGTTTTCTTGTGAATATTTTTTAGTGGCAATATTGGTTCATCAATCTTAATCGTATGTCGTTCCAAAGATGTCCGTAATATTTCCATCTTCATCACCACAAACCTTTTAATGGACACGTTGCATATTTTATCTTGGGTTGGTTATGGAAAACGATTCAAAAGAGACCGCGCTCGATGCGGATCGCATGGATGCTGCCACGTTGATTCTTAAGATTCAGGAGTTTCTAGAAAAAGTGTGCTATGATCAACTTTTAGAAAAGATTCGTAAGGCAGAGAAGAGTTTGATTGTTGAATTTGCAAGTCTTGCGCTTTTCGACCCAGGTCTTGCGGATTATTTGCTTGATTATCCGGATGATTTTCTTAAAGGGGTGGAGATTGCTGTTGAGCAGTTGAACACGGGGACTAAGGTGAAAGGGTTTGTGCTCAGGTTTAGGCAGCTTCCAGAGAGTTCTGCGATTTTGATTCGTAACATTCGAAGCAATCATATCAATAAGTTGCTCATGTTTGATGGTGTGGTGCGTAATAAAAGTGAGGTGCGTCCGCAGATGACTGCGGCAAAGTTTGAGTGTCCAAGTTGTGGGAATAATCATATTATTTTGCAGGTGGATAATAAGTTTCAAGAGCCGACGCGGTGCAGTTGTGGAAGAAAGGGGAAATTCAGGTTGGTGAGTAAGGAGTTAGTTGATGCGCAGATGATGGTTTTAGAGGAAGTTCCTGAGCAGTTAGAGGGTGGTGAGCAGCCAAAGCGCATGAATGTTCTTTTGAAAAACGATCTGGTTTCTCCGCTAACCGAAAAGCGCACCAATCCGGGTGCGCGCGTGAGCGTGGTTGGAATCGTAAAAGAGGTTCCGATTTTCTTGAGGACAGGCGGGCAGAGTACGAAGTTTGATTTGTTTATTGAGTCGAATCAGCTTGAGCCTGTGGAAGAGGATTTCAGTGATTTGAAGATGGATACCGAGGAAGTGAAGGCGATTAAGGAATTAGCAAAGGATCCGTTGATGATGAAAAAGATTGTGAACTCGATGGCGCCAAGTATTTATGGTCATGAGAAGACAAAAGAGGCGTTGGCGTTGCAGCTTGCAGGTGGAGTTCGAAAAAAGCGCGATGATGGGATTATTACGCGAGGGGACATTCATATTTTGCTGGTAGGAGATCCGGGCGCGGCAAAGTCGCAGTTGCTCAAACGCATGCAGCATGTGGCACCCAAGGCGAGATATGTAACGGGAAAAGGCGCTTCTCTGGACTATGAAGAACCGTTGTTAGTCAGAAGAAATGGTGTTATTCAAACGCTTCCGATTGGAAAATTTGTTGATGAACGGTATATTCCAGGGGCAGAGAATCTGATGGTGCCATTAATGGAGCACGTGGAAACGCTTGCATTGAACCAAGAAACATTGGCTTTGGAGTGGAAACCGATTCGCTACGTGTATAGGCATAGGACAAAAGAGCAATTGCTGAAATGTACGTTGGAGACAGGAAGGCAGGTTGCGGTGACAGGGGACCATAGTATTTTCATTCTGAATGAGGGCAAACCGTGTGTGGTTCCTGCAAATGGTTTGAAAGAAGGGAACTGTGTGCTTATCGCGCGTAAGATTCCAAATGAGGATTCATTTAGGCTTTCGGTGGAAGCGGCGAGGCTTTTGGGGTATTATATTGCAGAAGGGCACACACACGTGTCAAAAAGAAGTTCGTACAAAATTGAGTTTACCGTGCACAAGAACGAGAAGGAAATCATCGAAGATATCAACCGCTGTGCTCAAGTGGTGCTGGGTTCTCCCGCAAAAGTATACGCTCACGGTGCCAATGGCGCGCGCAGTATCATTTACGGGAAGCGAGCGTATCAATTGTTTGCGTTTTTGCTTGGTGATGTGCTTGGAAAGAAGGCAAAGGAAAAGCGGATCCCGTTATGCGTGGTGAATGCGCAAAAAGAAGCAAGGCAGGCGTTTCTCAAGGCGTATATTGCTGGCGATGCGGGCGTGACGAAGTCGCGAGCCTTGATGTCCGATTTGTTGTATCTTTTTTTGCAGGATGGAATAATTGCTTCCACGCATGAGAGGGCAGATGATAAAGAAACAACGATTCATGGGCGCAAGGTGAAGTCTACAGGAAACAGGTATGATTTGAAAAGTCCAAGAAATGAGAAGGAATATGAGGCAAGGTATTGTGCGCCTCCGTTTGAGGCGTTATCGCAAAAAACCGTGCGTGCGTTTTTCAGAGAGGCACGATCGTCCGGATACGCGCGTGCGTTACCGGAACGTGCGCAAAATACGCTATTATTGGAGCGGCTGCAAAAAGTGATCGGGAAGAGCAGTTCAGGCAAAGAATTCCGTGCAGCGTTCGGTGAGTGTTCGTTAGAATACGTGAGCGATCATCGTGATCTGTTCTTGAGACAAAAGTGTGGTCGGGAGATATCTATTGGTATGGCGACCGATGGAAAGGCGGCAGTGGAAGGTTTGGAACAGGTAAAAAAACTCGCAGAGTCCGATCTGGGTTTTGCACGGATAAAGAAGATTGAAAAGGTGAAGTCAAATAATGAATTTGTGTACGATGTATCTGTTCCTGGATTTGAAAGTTTTGTAGGGGGGTTCGGAGGGATCATTTGTCATAATTCAGGCGCAGGACTCTCTGCGGCAGTGGTCAAGGATGAATTCTTGCAAGGGTGGTCGCTCGAGGCAGGCGCTTTAGTGCTGGCAAATCGCGGGCTTTGTTGCATCGACGAAATGGATAAGATGAGTAAGGAGGACGGGTGGGCGATGCATGAGGCGCTCGAGCAGCAGAGTGTGACTATTAGTAAGGCGAATATTCAGGCGAGTTTGCGTTGTGAGACGACGGTTCTTGCCGCGGCGAACCCGAAGTTTGGGCGTTTTGACCCGTATGATACGGTGGCAAACCAAATTAATCTTGCTCCGACGTTGATTAACCGTTTTGATTTGATTTTTCCGATTAAGGATATTCCGGATTCGGCGCGTGATGAGAAGATGGCGAGTTTTATTTTGCGCATGCATAAGGAGGATGCGCAAAAGCCGGAGGTTGCAACGAAATTGTTGCGTAAGTATTTTGCGTACGCGCGTCAGACGTGTATTCCGAAATTAACTGATGCCGCAATTGATGAATTACGGGAGTATTATCTCAAGATGCGTTCGAGTGCGAGTGGTGACGGGTTGAAGGCGGTTCCGATTAGTGCACGTCAGCTTGAAGGGCTTGTGCGTCTTTCTGAGGCAAGTGCGCGGTTGCGTTTGAGCGATAAGGTGCTTAAAAAAGATGCAAGGAAGGCAATTGAATTGCTTGATTATTGTTTGCGCCAGATTGCTTTTGATGAAAAGTCAGGAACGTTTGATATTGATCGGCTTGCAACCGATACTCCTGCGGCAAGTAGGAATAAGTTGATTTTGATGAAGGAAGTGATCGCGGATTTGGAATTAAAAGTGGGCAAGGCAATTCCTGTTGAAGATGTGATGAAGGCGGCCGCAGAAAGGGATATCGACGAGGCAGAAGCCGAGGAGATTTTGCAGAAATTAAAGCGCGCAGGGGACGTTTTCGAGCCAAAACGCGGGTTTATTAGTAAGATTTAGTGCGGGCGAATACTACGACCCACTAAGAAGGCAGTGGTTGCGGGCTGTTTTTTACGCGCGCCGACGCCACCCAAGGGCGGGCCTGAAGTTGCCGATGTAGCCGTCGCAGCTGATGACGAACCTGTTGATGTGGACGTTGTTGTCGAACACCAAAGCCCGCTCACTGGATTCCTTTCTACCAAGAGATAAAATAAACGCGTTCGTTTTATGAAGCCAGTGAGAGATGTTGTTGACGTCGGCAATGTTTGGGGTGCCGAGTAGGGCGAGGATACGCGGTTCGTCTCCCGCAGCTAATTCTCGCTCTGGTCCAGTGATGTCTGCTTGGACAGAGTAGTCATCACCCGTGCCGTATTGGTGGACAACAATGTCCTGACCTTCGTTACGATAGAGCACGCGCGTGCTCGTCATGAGCGATTTGAACGAGTTACTCATCAATGCAACGAGCTCTGGTTGCATGCCCGTTCTGTGTTGGTACAACGCGTGTAATGTCCAGTAGATGGTGGGGCCGTCTGGAAGCTGCCAATTATTCTTTTCGCACCACGAGATCCAACCATCCTGTGTTTTCGTTGCGCCGCCGTCAAGAAAAGTCCTGCTCCATTCCGCATTTACTATTTCCTCGTGCCAATTCCTGAAACAAAGTGTCTGAGTGGCACGTTCAAGAGCATGTATCCTTCATCGGTTTCATAAATGCCGAACAAGCCTTGCTTAGCCAGTGCGCCTGCAAATTTCCTTTGTGCCTGACGATCCGTAGGATCTTCTCGATACGCCTTTTGAGCAGCAAGAAATGCATCATCCATACGCAAGAGAAAAGAAGCCTCCGTTTATGAACATTTCGATGGTGCAAAAGCCTTCACCTTCTCGTCTTTGTTCACTTCATTCTATCCACTGTTGCTTTTTTCAAATTCATCCGCTAAAAAGTAAGTATCCACTTACTGTCCTACATTCGCTTGCGTCTGTTGTACTTGGACGAGTTGTTCGCAGCTGTTTCTATAGAGTTCGCTGGTGATTTTTGCGCACACGCTGCTATCGCCCTTGTATGAGAAAGATAAATAGCATGCGTCGCGTTGTTCGTCGGAAACGATTGCTTCGCAGGCGGCTTTGTTGGTTGCCGTTTGTGCTGCTTGTGAGAGGCAATTGTCAATGTAGTTTTGTTGTCCAAGGCTGTTGCAGGTGTTAATTGCTTCTGCCATGTTGCTCGTAGCGAGGTTTTGTGCTTGGGAGCGGATTGCGTCAGGGCTGGGTTTTTGTGCGGCGCAGTCTAAGGGGCAGCTTGTTTCGGTTTCTGTGTTTTCGCATTGTTTGTTTCCGCAGCAAGGAGTGATGGGTGTTGAGACGCAGTTTCCGTTGACGCAAGAGTCTTGGGTGCAGAAGTTGAAGTCGTCGCAGGAGTGGGGGCAGGTTTGTTGTGCAATTTGTGCCTGGGTTTCTTGTTTTGGGGCGAGGAGTTCTGTTGACGTGGTTGGAGCGATGCCTTCTTTGACCGTGAAGCTTGCGCTTTTGGTCATGATTTTGGCTCCGTATGTGACAGTGATGCGCGCGTCGTAATCTCCGGGGACTGCGTTTGTAGGGATGGCGATGCGTAGGGGGATGCTGGTTTGGTCGGTGATGGTGAATGGTTGTGTTTTGGTTGCGATGTTTCCTTCGGGTCCGCGAACAATGTATTGGAGGTTTGCGCTAACAGGTTTTGTTCCAATGCTCGTGATGTCTGCCGAGAGGGTGAGTTCTTGGCCAGCGGAGAGTTCTTGGGTGAAGAGTGAGAGGCTAAGTGCAAGTTCGATGGGTGCGCTTTGGGTGGATTTGAGGGCGATGAGGATGCCGATGATGAGGATGAAGAAGATGATAAAAAGAATCACAAGGAATTTGGGTGTGACGATGTGTTTGGACGCTCCTGCGTGGGAGAGTGCTTCTTCGGTGTCGTAGTTTGAATAGCCGGCATTTTGAAGGGTGGTTCGGATTTGTGCAGGAGTGTATCCTTGGGAGAGGAGTCGTTTGACGTAGTCGACGAGGTTTTGCTGCACCATCTTTTGAGGGTTTTGCGGGTTTGTTCGTATATAAATGTTGTCACTTCTTTCTGCGATTTTTGGGATCAAGCGTCTCGAGTCGCATAAAGCATAAATAGCTCGTTTTTTTGATGCGACTTATGAATCCGCTGACGGAAGTGCATGCGTGGGTGGCAGAGCTTCTTGGGGGGGCGTATCGGGAAAGTCCAGAAGATGCGGGTGCGCTCGTGTTAGGTGATGGGAGGCGTCTTGATCGGGTGCGCGTGTATGGTTTGGTGGTTGGAACTGATGAGTTAGTAGTTGATGATGGGACAGGAAGTATGCTTGTTCGTTCGTTTGATCGCACGTTTCAAGTGAATGTGGGTTCTCCGGTTCTCGTGATTGGAAGGCCTAGAGAATATGGGGGGGAGAAGTACGTTTTGGGAGAGATTGTGAAGGCTATTGATCCGAAGTGGGTTGAGCTTGCGCGCAAAAAGAACCCGTATGTGGCAAAAGAAAAGGAGCGCAGTAATAGCGCGCTTGATGTTGTGCGTGAGCTTGATTTGGGCGATGGCGCGGATTATGACGCGGTTGTTGCAAAACTCGGCGCGGGAAGTGAGGATAAGATTGTTCATTTGCTTGCAGTTGGAGAATTGTTCGAGACAAAACCGGGAAAGTTGAAAGTGTTGGAGTAGACGATTGGAGGAAAAATGAAAAAGATTCTTGCGCATTTTTATCTTGAAGGTTCATTAGGCGAACGAGAGTCGCAGCTCGTGAGTGCAGAATCACCTTTTGAATATCCTGAAAAAGGCGATTGGATGCTACAGGTAAAAGGACGACCGTTTATTTTCGCGTGTGGTTCGTATTGGACAAAACAAGGCAGATAGGGTGGTTAGGGGCGCTGCAAAAACGCTTGGGATATTGTCAAACTGAACACCTTTCTTGTTTAACTGTCAAGAAACGCTGTTGTTTAGCAAGATTTTAATAGAGCATATCATCCATGGTACATATGCAAAAAAGCGGTCTGTACTTAGTCATCCTTCTCGTTATTCCTTTCGTCGCAGCCCAATATATGTATACGCCTAATATCGGTCAAACGCCAACGTGCACTGAGGGCGACACACGATGCGATGGAAACGCGTTCCAGATGTGCGTGAATGCTCAATGGCAAACAACGACGCAATGTGAATTCGGATGTTCTAGCCAAGGATGCGCACAATCTCCCCCCAACCGGCCTTCTGAAAACGAACAACCGCCTCAAAATACACAACCGCCCCCCGCAATTACACGCCCGCAGATTTGCAGCGGTGGTGAAAAACGGTGTTCTGGCCAAACATTTCAACTGTGCCTACACAATGATTGGCAAACTCAGCAGACCTGCGGCAAAACTCAAGAATGCACGAAGAGAGGCTGTGTTTCAAAGTCTGTTGTTGCCGCACCAATTCCGATGCTGCCTCCTGAACTCCCGGCAAAGACGCCGCTTCCTATTGAACTCGTAAAGCTTCCTCTTCTAAGACAACCCGCTATTGCACTCATGCCTCCTGAAACAAAACCACTTTTACCTCCTGAAAAGCCAAAGAGCTTGATCGACGGTATTATACATTTCTTTAAGAGCTTTTTTGGCAAAGAACCTACGTGTTCTGAAGAATGTGATGAATCGTATGATGATTGTGTGAAATGGGCAAATGAACGGTTGAGCATTGTTGACCGCATGAAGGCACAGTATTGGTGCACGGATGCTCATATTACGTGTCTTGATGATTGCAAAGAAAAGGAACGAGAATTAGGCGGATTGAAAGAACTGCCGCCAACGCAAATTGCTCAAGAACCTATGCCCAAGGTCGAGAAATCAAAGGAAAAAATACCTGCCGGAATTTCAAAACGAATAGTTGTCCCGTCCACTGGTGGCGAATCTGAACTAATACCCTCCTGTCGTGGACTTTGTGCAAAATCACATGATGAGTGTATAAAAGATTCCAATAAATGGTTTAGCATTGTTGACCGTATGAAGGCGCAATATTGGTGCAACCAAGCCAACACTGCCTGCCTTGATAATTGTAAAAAAGAGGAAACGGAAATTAAGCAAGAGCAAAAACCTTCAGTTAAAGTGCCAGGCGCAGAGGAAAAACCAGCGATTGTGCCTCCCACTGAAAAACCACCAGGAGTTACAGAACCCGTATCCGTTCCGCCAAAAAAACCAGTTGTTCCGTCTTCCGGAAGTGAGTCTGAACTAATACCTTCCTGTCTTGGACTTTGTGCAAAATCACATGATGAGTGTATAAAAGATTCCAATAAATGGTTGAGCATTGTTGACCGTATGAAAGCGCAATATTGGTGCAACCAAGCCAACACTGCCTGCCTTGATAATTGTAAAAAAGAGGAAACAAAACTTCCTCCTGAAGTCGTGACTTCTCACCCGTAAGATTTTAATAACGAGTTCTATTCTTCGTGATGATGAATCGAGAATTGATCGCAGCATGTGGTGTACGAAGTGGTACTTGAGTGTGTGAACGATATTGATTGTGCGACGTGTCTTGGGTGCAAAAGTTAAGGTCATCGCAGGTGTGCAGGCAAGATTTTTTGTTTCTGCAAAATTTTGTAGTGAAACGGAATATTTGCTCTTTTCAGACTATCTGGCTAACTCTGCGATTTAGGACTCTCTGAGAAGAGTGTTGAATTCGTAGGGTGTAGACTATTGGTTAGTCACTTTCACAACTTTTTTGAGCGAGTTCATGGCATAATCGAGTTCCGTTTTTGTTGTATATGGTGCTGGTCCGATCCGTAAAATATTGCCTCGATAATCGACCCAGATGTCATGGTCACGGTGTAAGAGTTCTGCTATCTGATGTGCTCGTTCCTTGCTATCAAGACCTACTGCGAGAAAAGGACCTCGCTCAGATCGTTTTCGCGAAGAGATGAGCGTCAGACCTTGCTCTGCAAGTGCGAAATCGTCGAAAAGACCTTGAAGATACTCTAGTTGATAGTGCGTATTCTGTTCAATCAAATCTACACTCATACCTTCCTCTTCCATAAACTCAAGAACGGCCACCTGACGACAAATCCCGCTTATATCGCGTGTAGCACCTAAAAATCTGGACGCGCCAGTGCCATATAAAACTGGATAAGGATATTCCTTTTTTTCTAAAGATTCGAAATCGGCAAGCCAACCAGTTATCCGTGGCTCCAATGAACAATTTTTGGGAACTTTAAGCCATGCAGCACCTTCGCCTGCAGATCCATACTTATATCCACCACCAACAACAAAGATGTCGTCCCCTAACGCATCAACATTCAAACGACGCGTATTGAACTGGTGATACGCATCAAATAACACTGTAGCACCAACTGATCGTGCTTTGTTCACAATCTTTGGCAAATCCTGAAGGACGTATCCAACATCATAAAAGACTGTTGATACAAGAACCGCACTTGTTCCAGGAATGGTCGCCTCAACAATTCTTTGCGTCAGAGTATTCTTCTCTTCAGTTCCTACAAAATCTACGTTAACTCCTTCTTTCTTTAATCGTAAAAGTTGACGTTTTAATGAATGAAACTCAGAACTCGTTGTCACAAAGCGAGTTCGCGAGTCCCAGTTATAGCAAGAGAGGACTTTTGTCACCAAATTATGCGTGTTCTCATCGTTCGCAAGCAAAGAAGAATCATTGCTTCCAATCCGAGAAGAAACAAGCTCTTGAAAACGCGGAATGACCTCTCCAAAAATCACGCCCCACTTACGATCAAGATTTCCCTGCGCTAACTCTATTGCTTTTTTCTGACCAAGCCAAGCAACATTAGGCCAAGCACGATGTGAATGGGCCGTGAGAAGTATAACGCCCTCCTTAAGAGATTTTGAATACTGTTTCCTAACCTTCATCGGATCGATCGGCGGTTCATATTCGCTCAGGCCCATGATTGAAAACAAATTAAAAGACCCTATATAAATCTACTTCTCCAACAATAGAAAAGAGCAGGCGAGCTTGTTAGATTTCGTTCAGTCCATTCGTTAAAGGTCCGTGACTATTGAATCAATTGAACGTTGAGCAATCTGCTGTTGACCGCTAAGTGGTTCAAAACCATTGCGCACGGTTGCTATCCAATAGCCGCAGGTAGCGCAGTCATCGGTATGCTTTAAGAGGTTCGCGTAGTACTCTCGGTTCTCTTCATCATCCAGCATTTCAAAAATCGTTTTTTTCTCATCGATGTATAGCCCAACTATAAAACGCGCAAAAAGTGAAGCATCGAACGCCATAAGTGCGTGCGGGACATCCTCGAGCTTTTCGCACCAAGGTCGTCCTGTACGATTCACACGATTGGCATAGCAGTTACTGCACGAGTCCAGATGGAAGAGACTAGCATTTTCATTAGTAGTCTTGGGTTGATACCCCGCTTGATCCAGCGTTCTTGCACCGCTGCAACTTACCCAAAGAGAATCATCTTTGATTACATCAGTCATGCCATGTGAAGGTCCTTGCTCATTTATAAAACTTCCCATTTTAATCACTATTAAGTGACCATAGATTGGTTGAATTCGTCTGCTCTTTGTGACTGTTCGAAAAGGTTATCTTCTTCATCTCTCTTAACACAGGTTTATTTTCAGAAAGTCACGTTGCTCAAAATTCAAAACAGCGCCGGTGTCACAAACACTTCTATGATTGCCGCAATGAAGAGTATCAGCACGGAAAGAAGTACGAGATCAGAAACGTCGAGTAATACTGTTTCGAATTGTTTTGTGCCGAAGTCTTGGCGGGTGATTGCCATAGATAAGATACCGCCGGCAAGTCCTGCAACAATATATGATAATATTTCGGGGATTCCGTGGACGGCATAGCGCAAAATGCTAAGCGATCCGACGTAGAAGTAGGCGACGACTTTGTGCATGCCGACGGCTCCGGCGAATGTTGCCATGTGTGTTCGGATAAAGTTTCCTCCAGCGGCACCGATGACGCTTGCGTTCCAGGCTAAAATGAAGATGGCGCCGGATCCGTAGAGGAAGCTAAAGAGGATGCAAAAGATCATGACTTTGACGTTGTTCAAAAAGATTTTGCTGATAAGCGACGTTTGAGTAACATTCCCTGTGACATGCTGGTTCAAATTAGAAATGGTTTGTGATTGGACGCGGTAGAGTCCGGATGCAAGGTCGGGTGGTAAGACGACGTACCAGATGCTGAACGCGACTGCCATGCCAAGGAAGAGCATGAGGTAGAAGATGATTGCAGGGGTGTGTTGGTGGAGCATGCTGGTGTTGGTGGGTTCGGAGTCTTTGCTTTCTTCAAAGTGTAACGTATGATACATGAGTGGTGTTGCAGCAAGGGCGGCAAGGAAGACCATGACCATGCTGCTTTGTTCTTCGAAGATCCAAAGGGAGAGGAAGAGTGCAAGGGTGCCGTAGGAAGCGCCGATGAGAAAGACTGCGAAGGGGTGGCGTTCTGCGCTGAGAGGGTTGGTAAGGGATTCAAGGACCATCTTTTTTCTCTTTCGTGCTCGTTTTCTCGAGTGTACGGGGGCGAGTTGATTTATATAGCTTTGGGTGCAAAGATTTATATATGATTTCAGGGGCTAAAGCGAGTATGGAATATGCGCAGTTACTCAAGCGTGCGCGGGATCGTTTGCCGCAAAGCGTGTTTGAAAAGGAGCGTTTTGAGATTCCAAAGGCGCGTGGGCATTTGGAAGGGAACAAAACGGTGATTACGAATTTCACGCAGATTGCAAGTACGTTGCGTCGTCCGGTTGATCATCTTTTGAAATATGTTCTTAAGGAGCTTGCAACGCCAGGTGAAGTGTTCCGTTCGGGTTTTCTCGTGCTTGGAACCAAGCTTGCAGCGTCGAGGGTGAATGATAAGATTCGCCAGTACGCGCTTGAGTTCGTGCTGTGCCCGGATTGTGGAAAGCCTGATACTGAGATTAAGAAAGAAGGGGACTTTAGTTTTCTCAAGTGCAGCGCGTGTGGCGCAAAGCATCCGGTGAAGTCAAAGATATGAGTTTGCTCGCAAAAGTGCATAAGAAGGATAAGAAGACGATTGTTGCCGTGTGTGATAGTGAACTTATTGGTAAGGTCTTTGATGAGAATAAGGTGCAGCTTGATTTGCGCGGTGATTTCTATAAGGGCGAGGAGAAGTCCCAAGAAGAGATTGGCGATTTGATGAGAAACGCTGATGGCGTGAACTTAGTTGGCGAAAAAGCGATCGAGCTTGGGCTAAGCGAGGGCGTAATTGAGAAGTCGCAAGTGGTGAAAGTGAAAGGGATTCCGCACGCGCAAGGCACGTTTGTTCAGGAATGAGTTTTACGGCACTAAGATGTGCTATTGCTTTTATTTCTTGTCCTGGTAGAGCGCGGCTTCAAGCTCAGGGCATGATTTAGTCATTTCGGGTTTGAGAGCATGTGGTAGTATGAACTTGTATGTCCATGTATTTGGTTTCAATTGTTCATTGACCGGTCCGAGATTTTCTGATTGTATTGCGTTGAGTTGGATTTGTCCGTTTCTTACAAAGCGGATCATCTCATCAAGGTGGGCAAGTCCAATGACGATAATAGCGGATTTATTGCGGATTTGGCCAGAAGAGTAAGCTTCATCAGCGATAGATGGCATGTTCTGTAGTATTCTTGCTGATCGGTATTCTGAGACCGCTATGAATGCTTGAGCGTTTTTCGATTCGTGCAAATTGAGTTCCTGTGCTCTCTGTTCTCGCGGCATTGTTGCCCAGGTTTTGCACAGTCGGTTACTGATAGCCAAGAGGGTGGCATCTTCCGCACTTCGTACCGTAATTGGTGTTGTTGCGCCAGCAAGCATGATTGCATCCATGTCTTCTATTTTGTTGAATACCTGTATTGTGCGTGCATCATCGTATCTGATTGAGTCTGCAGTTTTCTTAATGCCTGAAGCTATTTGTTCATACATTTGATCCCATTCAACGCCATTACCCATTCCTTCGCGAAGCACCAGTTGGGCTCCTTCAGATGAGTAAATCCGTTCGATGATGCGCAGGATTTCGAGTTGTGTTCGCGGTACCATTGATTCGTCCGCGTCTTTGAAAAAGAGATTTCTGTGGGCTTGCCCGATAACGTAGCAAGTCTGGGGCGTCGCACCATTGTACTGAAAAATAATGGAACCATACTGTTGGATCGTTTGTTCAAGACCGCTCTTCTGGACAACCGCTTTTTGCTCAGTTGGTCTCAATGCATAAAGACCAATGCCCATGAGCGCGGCGCCGCAGGCAGCAAGAACAGGTAAGGGCGAACGCTTCCTTTGCATCTTCTCCTTCTTTCGCCGAGATTGTGCCATACGTTTGTTTTCACAGCGAGACTATATAAGTCTTTCTTTAATAGTCATCAAAGAGTGATGACAGTTACTCCATCACTATCCGTTTCTTGAAGCTTCCTTTTTCGCGTGCTTTTTGTTTTCGTATCTCCTCAAGTTTGTTAAAATCATCAAGGTACAAATCGCCAAGGGAGCGCACTACTTCAAGGACGTCTGCGAGTTCTTCTGTGTTTCGCGCTTCTAGAAACTCGTTGACTTCTTCAACGAGTTTTTCGTGGAGCAATTGTTCGTATTCTTTGTTGCTTGCAATGCGCGTTTTGATGGTTCCACCTTTCATGCGCACGTATTCGGGTATTTCATCGCGGATAAGTTTCAAGAATACCACCTCTTGGTGTTCTTGAAGTGTTCGAAAATTTGTCCTATTTCAATAATATTGACGAATTTTTGACATTTCATCCGAACCACGCTCCGAGTCCTGTTTGTTTTTCTGCTTCTTTTCCAAAGACTTGTTCGATGCGTACGCGTAAGAGTTCGATGGTTTGTTTGAGGTAGGGTGAGACGTTGTATTTGTTGGCAAGGGAGATGGTGGGTTGCAGGTATTTGAGGACGCTTCCTTCGCTTATCGTGAAAATGATTTTGCCGTTGCATTCGATGCATTTGCCGACAAGGGGGGGCCTGCGGTATTTTTCGTTGCAGGCAACGCAGCGAAATTCTTGCATGCCGAATTTGCGCAGGTTGCCTTTGGTATCTTTCAAGAAGTGTTTTTCGATGACAAGGCGTGCGACGTCTGATGCTTCGACCGAGCGTAATTTTTCTGCGATGTCCATTTGGCCGCGTAGTTTTTCTTCCATGGATGGCAATGTTTTGTACGCGCTGCATTTGACAGTTGCATTAAGATTAGTGAGATCGTG
>Ga0334722_10000922_pt1 | contig 39773 bp, 38 predicted proteins | sample C3_bottom_MG_FD_207210 | JGI IMG/M metagenome (GOLD analysis project Ga0334722, IMG submission 207210) | Sediment microbial communities from Yellowstone Lake, YNP, Wyoming, USA - C3_bottom | ecosystem: Environmental > Aquatic > Freshwater > Lake > Sediment | place: USA: Wyoming | collected...
TGATTCGTTTACTGCAACTAAACCTCTTCGAACGCCGGGATTTGATGGCTTTGCTTAAGCCACCAGTCGTTCAACCCGTTGTTTGTAGGCAGTTTTCTTTGATCTGAAAATTATAAGACAGCAGTGTCTAAATACCAGTGCCTTGATAAACACACTCCCATTCCGTACTAAAACATTCAAATTTTAGTTGTCTTTCATCGCCTAATTGAAGCAAATGTCTAAGCGAATAGTTATTTGATTTATTTAAATGATTATCAGATATGAAGTATTCAAAAGAAAATTCAAAATTAAATCGAACCATATTGCTGTATAGAGACAAACGTGTACGCTCTGTCAGTTCTCTGTATATGTCATCAGAAACGTATACAACGATATTGATGTTTTCGGGGAATACCTGGTCTAACAGTATAACCTTTTCCATCAGTTCTATGGTGTTGGTGGCCTCTCTACTGTTCTCTATAGACATGATATTTATGCTATAGGTAATTTCATTGTCTTCGTATGGAATGCCTATTGTGCCACATGCTTGTAGGCTTTCCTCGTCTCTCTCTCGCGGCAGATTGCTATTTTCGCTTGCGAAGACTTTGCGCAAAGAAAATCTTTCTGGTGAAAGATGAACATACCTGATCCCGGTAACTTCACATAAATTGTTCATGTCTGTTGCCATAGTTTTAAATTAACCGCTTCATGTTTCAGGCGGCGAGGGGGTATCTCTCTGAACAGATTGTTTCAAAATATTCTCAACCTCCTGTGGTCGGACAACCGGCTCCAAAACGATAATTACTGCCCCCTGAGAGAGAAACCACCAGTGCAGTCGCAAGTGTCATCGACGGTCGCACTGAGTTGGAAACCCTCAGCAATGCGGGGCAGTTGCTGATCTGTTGATGGCCAAAGACTCGACTTGATCTGCAAGAACTGAATACATGCAATAGGGCTGGCTGTACACTGCATAGCTCATAAGTATCCACTCAAGCGTGAAAAACTCCTCTTCAGTGAGGGACTCTTGGTAAATAGTCCTGGCAATCCTTTTAATCGGCATGTTTTTAGTATCGCGCCCGCATTTATAATCTTCCAATAATTCCTCAGATTTGCTGGAAGAAACGCCTGTTAATTCCTGGATGAGCGAAACCAACTGCTCATGATAGATAGGCACTCGATAAGTCATGGGCATTTCGTAATTTGGTAAATCCAGCAATGGATGATCGGCAAACATTGGTGGCATGCCATTTTTTCTACGAACGTACTCATCGAGATTTTCTTCGCGGAATTCGATTGAATCATTGCAGCCAAAAAATACATTATCGCCCAGAGCTATAGTCGCAGCAAGTTCGGCATGTGTTCTCGGCACAATGTTTTTGCAGGCATACGATAGGCACTCCTTCCTATCTGAAGTAAATTCCATACCCAAGTTCAGGTAATACTTCTCAACAACGGCGTGTATGTGTGGAATATAATCAATTGTCTGGTTAACTGACTTTTGAAAAGCTGATGCGTTCTTAAAATACAGTAAACCCACCCCGAACATCCCAAGGCTGGCCAGGAACTGCCTGCGACCTGTCATGTCATTACTCCTCCCTGGTGCGATATTCTTGAGCGGCTTGATTTAATGTAGCGACGATCTCTCGCCTGAGGGCAACGGGTTTCAAAATGGTAATTCCCACTCCCTGCGACAGAATCCACCAGTGCAGTTGCCAGGTATTATTGACTGTCGCAGCAAGTTGTAACTTCTCACCGATAGATGTCAGTTTCTGATCTTCAGCAATGGGTGTCTCGGCTAAGATGGCCGCCAGCCAATCTGAAACTTCCGCAAGCACCTTTATTCTGCCACTATTGCCAAATTGCATGCCGCCATGACTGATATAATCATCAAGAGAAAATCCCTCTGGTCGCCTAGCGGCTTCGTTAACCTTCTTTGCCTCGTGGATGCGGTGGACGGCAAAAATCCGCACATCCGCGTACTCGAAAACAGTTGCCACCAGGTAAGTCACCGGGCCGCGTTGAACCAGGCCCAGCGGGTGCAGGCGTAAATTTTGGGGTTCATCGGCATCCGGCCGCTGGTAGGCTGCGTCGAGCTGCACATCGGCGAGGAGCGCCTCTTGCACGGTTTCCAAAATACCATCGGCAATCTTCGGCGGTAGCAATGGCAGGGTCGGCACCACCTGGCGTACCTTGTCTGCCCAACGGGCCTTGGGATTGGTTTCGGCCAGGGCGGTAAGTTTTTTATGGGCTTGCCGGAACCGAGGTTCTAATGATTCAAGGATTGCTCCCGGAAGTAACGGTCGCAACAGGTCTTCCACCAAGGTGAGCGACAGGGCCTCGGCCACCGCCAGTCCAGGCAGATCCGGCCCTTCCCCTGGCAGCCAATGCCAGCCGTAAGGAGCGCTTTTGTCATTGCACATCAGGGGAAAGTGACAGGCAAGTTCGCTCAGGTCGCGCTCGACGGTCCGCTTGCTCACCCCGTAGCCATTCTGCCCCAACCACTCGGCAAGCTCGCGGGCGGTTAACCCGGGGCCTTTCGAAGGTAGGCGCTTCAAGATTTCCAGCAACCGGGCAATGGCGCTATGGTTTGTGGCCTTGGGCATCTCTGTTCACCGATTCTGAAAGAAGTGGGCAAGCCGTACCATTGCCCAGGTATCTCGCTCACAGTAGTCCAAGAGATCCTGGCGAAGTTTGCTGGCCCGATCCGCTGAAGTTTCCGGGTGGAGGAGCTCCCGATATGCCTCCTGGGCCATGCCGCCGTCGGCCACATCAAGAGAGTTGTAAGCGAGTTCCGGGGCAATGGTCGGCAGTACCGCTTTCAGCGACCAGGAGCCGCGCATGTCCCGATGGTAGTAGTGCTTGCGGGTCAGAGGCAGCAGATCGACAATGCGGTTTCTAATCGCCTCGATGGCCGGGGCCAGGTCCGGGAAATCCGCAGCCAGTTCCCGCAACCGTCCGGACTCGAACCCGGCATTGTACACCAGGACCGGGCCAGTGGTTTTGAGGGTGGTGATCAGTGCTTCGGCAAAGGCGCGGCGCGGGTCGGCGGCGTCAATAGCCAAGAACTCCTGGTGTTCGATCAGGTCGCTTTGTCGCTCAATATGACAAGACCACTGGAATGGCAGCTGCCGGTATGGTCTGGTGCCAGGCCAGATCGGCACCGCAAAATCAATGGTCTCAAAATCCAGATAGTAGCGCGGGTAAGCCAGTGCTGCCACGGCATCAGCCGCTTCCGGGTCTAGCTCGGGACGGTCACTCTTGGTAACTCGCCAGATCCGTTGATGCTTAGAGGAAGAAAACCGTTTCCCGGGTACCTGGCGCAGGTCAGCGAACCCTTCGGCCCGTAGCTGGGCTGCCAAGGTTTTACCGTCCCGGTGGGGCAGAATCTCCGGCGGGTAACCGCCTTGCTCTTTCGGGGCGCAATAGGCCAGGAAAGGGCAGGGGAACGGGTCGTGGCACTGGCCGCCCGGGGCAAGTTTTGGTTCGTTGCCGTCCAGCGTAGCCTTGGCCGCCTGCACCCAGCCCGGCACCTCTTGGCTGAGAGGACGCGCCAGCAGGGAAATATCGGCGTAGGTGAAGAGTCCAGCATAGTTGCCATTGCCGGGATAGACGAAGCGGTTGTTGATATGGGCAATCTCGATGCTCTTCACGGGCAGTCCGGTTTCCGTGGCCACCCAGAGTTGGATCGCCGCATCGGCCAGGTGGTAATCCTTGACGCTGGTGGATGATTTGACCTCCACCAGCCGGTAGCCGCCTTGGATTGGGAGCAGAAGATCGGCCCGGAAAAACACCCCGTCGGTGGCAAAGGCCGCCTCAAATATAGGTCGAGACCATTCTCCCAGAGCCTTGGCGGTGTCGCCAAGGGCCTGTCTGGCGTCCAAGGTGTCGATGAGAATGCCATCCGGATAAAGATCTCGTGCCACCGCGCCGACCACGTTGCCGGCGGCCATGCGTGCGGTTACACCACTGTCAGCAGCGGCAAGATCGGGGCGGTTTACCGAGAGCCAGAGCCTTTTCGGGCACTGGCTCTGCAGGATGAGGCGAGACTTTGAGAGACCGGCCATGTTTTCTCCTTATTTCCCTTCTTTATTAGCTTGTTCCTCGTGACGATGGGTAATACTACCCCGGGCATTCACCGACTGTCTGTCTGGAATATAGCATACTGGTGCGTCAGGATATGTCGCAAGTAAACGAGCGGGGAATTTGTCGGTCGCAGAAAATTCAGGTTTCATGGGTACGGGTGGAGACGTATCGGGGTAAATAGTGTTTTGGTGGTTTTCTCAAGGTCTAATGATCGCACCGCGTCTCTGGATGTGCTTCCGGCTTGTTTTCTGAGACCGGTTAACGTAATATTAGCGCCGTGGTTAAGAGCACCATGAAAAACCGATAGTTATGTAAATCGTCGGAGCGTAGGCATGCCGATAATAGCCCCGTTTCCTCGGCATCATCATCTTCATGAACTGGGGAGATCACCCCCAGCCGCGTTTTCATGCCCGCTATGGCGATTACGAAATCACGGTTGAGATCGAAACGGGCGTGGTTCGCGGTGAGTTCCCCCAAGCGAGCCTTGCGCGCGGTTCTAGACTGGTTGGATGAGCACAAAGCGGAGTTGCTCGAAGACTGGCGCCTGGCCGAGCAACGAAAGCCCCTCAAGCCTATTTCTCCGCTGGAGTAATGCTATGATCCTGCACACCGAGCTGGTTGAAAAGCGTAACGACTATCGGCTTTTTATTCGTTTTAACAACGGTGTCTCCGGTGAGATTGACCTGGCCGGGGAGCTTTGGGGCGAGATGTTCGAGCCGCTCAAAGATCCCGCTAACTTCGCCACCGCCCGCCAGGACAACGCCATGGGAACCGTGGTCTGGGATAACGGCGCAGACTTGGCACCCGAATTTCTGTTGGAGTTGCTCAACAAACAAGCTGCCTGAGTTCTCGGAACACAGGGGTCAATAATCTGATTTGTCCAACTCGATTCATCCGCTATATCTGCTTTAACGCACGTCCAAACCGTCTCTGTTCATGCTAAATGCCTAAATTGATCAAAACTTGGTGCTAAATGAAAATCCTGCTGGAAAAAAATCTCGGCAACGGCGTGACCTTTACCATAACCGATCACTCCCGGGTGATTGCTGCCGATCGCTGGTATGTCAAGCTGGTCGGGGTGATTTCGCTTACCCCTGCCGAAGCTGCCTGGGCTGGGATAGCCGAAGACAATCCGGCCCTGCTGGCCCGGGTGCGGCGCCACCTGGGCGAAGTATTGGAGCAGCAGCTAGTCAAGGACCGGAACTTTGTCGATGCTGCCGCCGAGGAGGATGTAGTTAAGGAACTGGTCGAGCAGTTGGTTGACACTGTCGGAGCTTATCTGGCGGTTGAGGCCTTTCCCGCCCGTTTCCTGGCCAAAAAATATCGGGAGGCCCGGGAGATTTGCCGAGTGGCGATGGTGCGCGAAGCGATCATCAGCAAGGTTGCCGAGGAACCGGCCGACTTCTCCCACTGTTTCAAATGAGCCCGCGTGTCTGGGGGTGGCGGTAGCTCAAGTCCTGATTATTTCTTGACAAACCACACGCCGGGCAGCATATTTCCACCTTTCTTGCAACTTGCCCCTGTTCGGCTGCACACACTAATTAATCCTGATTTTTTCGGACCCGTAGAAATCCGGCCCCGGCCGGGTAATTTTATTATGCCATTGCCGGGCTTTCGGGCCGGCCGCCTGTCAAGGAGACTACATGAAAGTTCTGATCAGCGACAACCTGGCCCCGGTCGGTGCCCAGATCCTCAAGGATGCCGGTCTGGAGGTTGACATCAACACTGGACTGGCCCCCGAGGAGCTGAAGAAGATCATCGGCAACTACGACGGCTTGGTAATCCGTAGCGCCACCAAGGCCACCGCCGAGATCATCGAGGCGGCCGACAATCTTAAAGTAATCGGCCGGGCCGGTATCGGTCTGGACAATGTCGATATTCCTGCCGCCAGTAAACGCGGCATCGTGGTGATGAACGCCCCGGACGGCAATTCAACCACCGCCGCCGAGCATGCCATCGCCATGATGATGTCCTTAAGCCGTAAGATTCCTCAGGCCACCGCCTCCATGAAGGCCGGTAAATGGGAGAAGAAAAAATTCTCCGGTCGCGAGGTTACCGGCAAAACCTTGGGAATCATCGGCATCGGCCGGATCGGCAGCATCGTCTGTGACCGCGCTCAGGGCTTGCGGATGAAGGTTATTGCCTTCGATCCCCATATGCCCAAGGATCTGGTGGACAAGCTGGGCGTGGAGCTGGTCTCCATGGATGACCTGTGTCGCCGGGCTGATTTCATCTCCATCCATGTGCCCTTCACCAAGGAGACGAAGAATTGTGTCTCCACCGAGCAGTTCAAACTGATGAAGAATGACGCTATGCTGATTGACTGCGCCCGGGGCGGCGTGGTCGATGAGGCGGCTCTGCTGGTGGCCTTGCAGACTGGCGAGATTGCCGGTGCCGCCTTGGACGTTTTTGCCGTCGAGCCGACAAATCAGGAGAATTGTCCGTTGCTGGCTCTGGATAATTTCATCTGTACCCCGCATCTGGGGGCCTCAACTGCCGAGGCCCAGGAGAACGTGGCGGTGGCCATTGCCGAACAGATGTCGGAGTATCTGTTGCGTGGCAGTGTGACCAATGCGGTCAACGTTCCCTCGGTCAGCGCCGAGGTCTTGTCAAAGGTTGGCCCTTTCATTAATCTGGCTGAAATGTTGGGGGCCTTGCATATGCAATTGGCCAGTGGCGGGGTAGAGGAGGTCAATCTCGAATTCAGCGGTGATCTGGCCGAAATGCCGACCGGACCGGTGACCGTGGCATTTCTCAAAGGGTTGTTTACCCCGATCCTCAAAGATGCGGTCAATTACGTCAATGCCCCATTGATAGCCAAGGAAAGAGGAATCAAGGTGATCGAATCGCGCTCCAGCCAGGCCGATGACTTTACCAATCTTCTCAAAATAAACGTCAAAGCCACCGGAAGTGAAAATGTTCTGGTCGGTACTGTTTTTGGCAAGAATGAGCCGCGCCTGGTGCGTTTTAATACCTTCCGGCTGGAGGCGTTGCCTTCCGGTCCTATGCTCTTCGTGGTCAATAAGGATGTCCCCGGTGTCATCGGCGCCCTGGGCACCACCTTGGGGAGCATGGCGGTCAATATTTCCCGGATGACTGTGGGTATGGAAGAGGCAAAAGGGCGTAATATCATTCTGTTGAATACCAATACACTGCCAAATCGGGAACAGCTACAGAAAGTAAGCGAACTCCCCAATATCGATAGTGTCATGGCGCTGGATCTACCGGTATTCAATTGATCATGCCTCAAGAAATCAGGAAAGGTGCGAGATGACCGAGAGCGAAAAAGATTGCAAGAAGTGCCCGGATGGGCAGGTAATGCGGGACGGCAAATGTGTGTTGCCTGAGGTCACCTTTACGGCCTTTGTTCTGTCCTTGAATACCGCAACCCTTTTTCATTTCGGTGAGCTGGTTGATCCAGAAACCGGTAAAACCGGCCGTGATCTGATGTTGGCAAAGCACACCATTGACACCTTAGGGATGCTCAAGGAAAAGACGGTTGGTAACTTGAGTAAAGATGAAGAAAATCTTCTGGAAACAGTAATTTATGATTTAAAGCTAAGGTTTGTTGCAACTGCCGGATAGTCACATGTTCTTCAATAGTTTTATTTGCGGCCTGGTTTTCCCTGGAGAACCAGGCTGTTTTGTTTCGGATAATCGGGTTTAGCCATGGAATCGTACCCAGAAACATTGAGCATCGCTGCACCGGCCAAAATCAACCTTTACCTAAGAGTTTTGAAACGCCGCCCCGACGGGTATCATGAGATAGAGTCGGTGATGCAGAAACTTACCCTGGCTGATAAACTCACCTTATGTCTCCAGGATGAGGGGATATTTTTGGAGTGTTCCGATCCTGATTTGCCTAGTGGTGAGGGAAATCTGGTCTGGCGCGCTGCCAAGATGTTTCAGGAATATGTAAGGAGTGGTCTTGGGGTGCGGATAAGCCTGGAAAAGAGGATCCCGGTCGCCGCTGGCCTTGGCGGGGGGAGTAGTGATGCGGCTGCAGTATTGGTCGGTTTGAACCTTCTTTATCAGTCTGGTTTAAGCGAGGACCAGCTTGCCGGGCTTGGGGTGAGACTAGGCGCGGACGTGCCATTTTTCGTCCGTTCTTCCGCTGCTGCCCTGGCTCAGGGGATTGGCGAGAGGCTATCACCGGTTACTGGTTTGACCAGTGGTTATGTGCTCCTGGTCAATCCGGGGTTTGCCGTTTCCACCCGCTGGGTATATGAGAATTTAGCGTTGACATCCGGGGGTAATCCATATATCTTAGCGCCCGATTCTATCGCACTAACTAGCGGAATTTCCGGTTCTGATTCGTTTGCCTTGCAAGGCAGCTCAACTGCCGGTTTTGTTAATGAGCTAGAGGCGGTGACGATTACCGGTTATCGGGTTGTCGGGGAGATTAAACAGGCGCTGCAAGATTTTGGCGCGCGGGTGGCCTTGATGTCCGGCAGCGGCCCTACAGTATTTGGTTATTTCCTTCGCTGGTCGGAGGCGCAGTCCGCCTACCGACATTTCCAAACTATCTACCCAAATACGGTTTTTTTGACCGAACCACTGCCTGCTTGATGATTGTTTCATATGGACGAAGTAGGTCGGCAGATTATCACTGGGGCGTAACCGAGCGGTTCAGGAATGTGACTTTGACTCACACTACGAAGGTTCGAATCCTTCCGCCCCAGCCATCCAGCCAACATTTAACTCCCGGGGAAGTCAATGAAAGACAATTTGAAAATTTTTGGCGGTAATGCCAATCCGGCTTTAGCTCAGGAGATATGCGATTTTTTAGGAGTAGGCCTTTCGGCCGCTGAAGTCCGGACTTTTAGCGATGGCGAAATATTTGTCGAAATTGGGGAAAATGTTCGTGGCTGTGATGTTTACATCATCCAGCCCACTTGTCCGCCAGTCAATGACAGCCTCATGGAACTGGTGATCATGGTGGACGCCATTCGCCGGGCCTCTGCCCGCCGGATTACGGCGGTGGTTCCCTATTACGGATACGCCAGGCAGGACCGCAAGGTAGCCCCTCGGGTGCCGATCACCGCCAAGGTTGTGGCGGAAATGATGATGGTGGTCGGCGTGCGGCGGGTGTTGGCCATGGATCTTCATGCCGGTCAAATCCAGGGGTTTTTCAATATCCCCGTCGATCATCTCTATGCCGCCCCGGTCTTGGTCAAATATATCCGCGAGGAACTAGACGACAACATCATCATGGTTTCCCCTGATGCTGGGGGGGTTGAGCGGACGCGCGCCTATGCCAAGCGATTGGATGCCGATCTGGCGATCATCGATAAGCGGCGCGAACGCGCTAATGTGGCTCAGGCCATGAATGTTATCGGTGATGTTCGAGGTAAAAAGGCCGTATTGATTGATGATATGGTCGATACTGCCGGAACACTTTGCGCTGCCGCCGATATCCTCATGAAATCCGGGGCCAGCGAGGTCTATGCCTGCTGCTCGCATGGGGTGCTTTCCGGCCCGGCCATCGAGCGACTGGAAAAATCGCAAATCAAGCAATTGGTCGTCACCAACAGTGTGCCTCTGCGTGGTGCCGCTAGGGACTGCAAGAAAATTAAGGTGTTGTCGGTAGCCCCGCTACTGGGGGAAGCGATCAAGCGAATCCATCTGGATGACTCGGTAAGCTCACTTTTTGTTTGAAAAACTTGCTATCTTATATTATTTAGCCTGTTTCGGTAATTTTTGTCTTGATTCAAGATATTTTCTTTCACCATATTGGAGGTGAGCAGCAATGTTACAGGTAAATTTGGATGCTAGCGTAAGAACTGGTCATGGCAAAGGGCCGGCGCGCACCTTGAGAAGAATGGGGCAGACCCCGGCCGTACTTTACGGTTTGAGCTCTGATGCTGTTTCACTGGCCATTGATACCAAGATCATGGTCAAGGAGCTTCTGGCAATTCGCCGACGAAATGTCGTAGTTAATCTTGATGTTGAAGAAAATGGCAAGAAATACACCAAGCAGGTGCTGATCAAAGAAGTTCAGGTTGATCCACTTGCTGGCAATTTGGTGCATGCCGATTTTTGTGAGATTTCCTTGGATAAACCAATGGTGTTGAGCGTACCTCTGGTTTACGTTGGTAAAGCCAAAGGTGTTGATCTGGGTGGGGAAATGCAAATCAACACCCACAGTGTCTATGTTAAGGCCAAGCCCTTGGATATTCCCGATAACATAGAGGTGGACGTCACTAATCTCGAGATTGGTGGTGCAATTACTTTTGGCGGACTTATCGTTCCGGCCGAGGTTACCATGGTTGACACCGCCAGCAAGGTTTGTGTTGCTGTGACCGCCGCCACCGCTAAGCCGGTTGAAGAAGATGCTGCGGCTACGGCCAAGAAGGCCCCTGCCAAGAAGAAATAGTTGTTATAAATTCGTATTTTCTATGCCGGGAAATGTTACTCATTTCCCGGTTTTTTATTTTTAGGTGACGGCATGTTGCTGGTGGTTGGCCTGGGGAACCCCGGAAGCAAGTATCAAAATACCAGACATAATGTCGGGTTCGTTTTTCTAGATTTTCTAGCTGGAAAAGTTGGTGCGGCTTTTAAGTCATCTCGTTGGGAAGCGGAAGTTGCTAAAATTACCCTCGATTCTTCCCCCCTAATGTTGGTCAAGCCTACAACCTTCATGAATTTAAGCGGACAGGCAGTTGCGCGATTGGCTTCATATTATCAAATAGAACCTGAGCAAATTGTTGTGGTTCATGATGATCTTGATCTTGACCCAGGCCGGGTAAAATTAGTTTTCAACCGTGGTCCAGGCGGACACAATGGTATCAAATCCATTATTGAATACCTTGGTACCAGCCACTTTACCCGGTTGCGGGTGGGGATTGGTCGACCGCCTGAGTTCGTGTCCCCGGCGGCATTTGTCCTTTCCCTCTTCTCGGCCCCGGAGCGCGAACAACTGGTTGGAGGCTTTGCGGAAATGGCTGAGGCAGTTGCCATGATTGATCGTCAAGGGGTGGTGGGGGCGATGAATTTTTACAATCGGCGCGGCTGATCGTATAACTTGTAACTCCTAATAATTAAAGGAGAATTTTCTAGGGTTTTCTAACATCTTAATTTTTTGAATCTTTTTCGCCGGACTTGGGCCTGGTTATGGTATAATCGCACTTTCCGGAAATATCCGGGAAATCATGTGGCGAAACCCGAGAGGTAATGAAATGTTCAAATGTGGAGATATGGCAGTGTATCCTGCCCACGGTGTTGGGAAGATTGAATCGATTGAGCATAAGAAGATCGGCGATCAGGAACAGGCTTTCTATATTATGAAAATTGTTGATACCGGAATGGTGGTTATGATCCCCACCACGGGCAGATGTACGGGATTACGCAACATAATTGCCGGGGACCAGGTAGAAAAGGTTTACGATATTCTTCGTGATAAGAAGATTAATATTGCCCCCCAGCCTTGGAATCAGCGCTACCGAGATTATATGCAGAAAATTAAGACTGGCTCGGTTTACGAAATAGCTGCCGTGCTGCGCGATCTGAACGCTCTGAGTAGCGACAAGAACCTTTCATTCGGTGAGCGGAAGATGATGGATACAGCTAGAAATTTGTTAATCAAAGAAATTGCCATTGCCAAAAAGACCAAGGAGGATAAGGTCGAGGAGCAGTTGGCCGAAATATTTTCTTGATTCAATGATACTGTAAGTTACCACTGGCCTGTCGCATACTGCGGCAGGCTTTTTTTTGTTTGTTTTTCAGCAATTGTTGCCGGATTTGGAAGAGATCTGGTATTAATCACAATCCTGAATTTGCCGCAGTTATATCTCTGAAATTGGAGGTTGGAGATGAAAAATAAACTACTATTCGTTTGTGCGTTGGCATCCATGATGATGCTCGGTTTTGGTGCGAAAATTGTCACTGCCACCGAATTTGATGACCCGAATGTCAGAGCCATGCATTCCATGGTAAATAATCTGCCGACCAAGGCGGAAAGTGGTGATCCACAGGCCCAAACCGGCATGGGAATGATCAGTCTATATGCCTTTGGCGGTAAACAGGATTTCGCAACTGCTAGACAATGGTTTCAAAAGGCGGCAGATCAGGGTTATCCGGAGGCCATGGTTCAGCTTGGCAATATCTATGAAAATGGTCTTGGGCAAAATACTGACCCGGTTAAGGCCTTGAATTTATACAAGCAGGCCTCGGAGTTGAATTATCCTCAGGGCCGTTTTCGCTTGGGCATGCTTTTTTTGAACGGAATCGGCACTGAGAAAAATGTAGACCAAGGCATGAAATTGTTGCGCTCCGCCTGTGATAACGGCTATCGAACCTCCTGCGGGTGGTTGTTGTGGCAGGAAAACAAACTTACGGATGCCCGCTCCGAGTTCAATATTCAATGCCAGGCCGGTGACCGAGTTGCCTGCGACTTTATGGCCCAATTGGGACCTGGAAGTGGTAACGAGGATGGCGGAAAAGCGGAATCCGGACAAGGTGGAAGGATCTGGATCTATTTGGTCATCGGTCTGATCTTTGTCGGGGTGTTGATATTCTGGTTGATTCGCAATGATTCCGAAGAGGAAGAAAGAAAAGTTGAGTGATACGAGGGGTGATGTTTTCAGTTACACCTGATTGTGAAAGTCTGACATGATTGGGTTAATGGCGTCGTCAGCATTGGCCCAAAGGCCCTTATTCCCTGAATCGATGATCGTAGTCTCGTGGCATTTTATTGCCGCCCCCTCTCGGTTAGCTCCAGGTTTTTCCTGGGCGGGGGAGCAACATTGGCACATCTCGCATATACTCCCGATAGAGTTCACCGTATTCGGTAATTAGTCGTCTTTCTTCGATCAGGCAACCGAAAATCAGATAGGCGGCCAGGAGAAGGCGCAAGTCCCAGCGGTCACCCGGGGTTGTCCCTAAGGCAATCAAGAGGGCGATACCGCCGGAATACATGGGATGGCGGACTCTGCTTAGTATCCCGTTGCGGTGTAATGGTGTTTGGCCCGTTTCATTGGTCACAACCGCGACTGTTATGCCCAAAAACTCCTTGAGGTTGTACGACTGCCCACCGGCATACAACATCCAGACCGAGTAGGAAAAGAGGCAAATTCGGGTGATCTGCCAAGGCCAGGAGGCGGGGGCAGAGATGGCGGAAACCTGCCATTGCCAGAAAAGTAAAGGGGTAAGGGTTAGCAAGCTGAACAGCACATAACCTTGGCGGTAGCGCTGGGGTGTGAGGTTGTGTAATTTGCTCAGGCCTTCCTTTATCGCTTTAGTGGCGGGGAGACTGTGGCCAAGACACCAGATCACCCAGGCGCCGAAAAGGGAGGGATGCTGGGTTATCAGCGACATTGTTTTACCTGGTGGCGGTGATCACTTGTCATCAGCCCGGCACCAGGCGCATGCTGATGTCCCGGGCCGGAGCGGAATGGGTCAAGGCCCCCACCGAGATCAAGTCCACCCCGGTTTTGGCGATCCGGCGGATATTGGCGAGAGTGATGCCACCCGATGCCTCGACCAGGGCTTTTCCATTTATCAGCTTGACTGCCTGCAGCATCATGTTAAGGCTCATATTGTCCAACATGATTATCTCCACTTGGCACTCCAAGCACTCCTTGACCTGCGCCAGATTTTCAGTCTCCACCTCAACCTTTAGAGTATGGGGGACCTGATCCCTAACCAGGCGCACCGCCTCGGTAATGGAGCCGCAGGCGGCGATATGGTTATCCTTGATCAAAATGCCGTCTGACAGACCCAGGCGATGGTTGCGACCGCCACCCACCTTGACGGCGTATTTTTCCAGGGCCCGCAGCCCAGGCGTGGTTTTCCTGGTATCCACCACTGACACTGGCAAACCTTTAACCATCTCGACAAATTCGGTGGTGAGGGTGGCGATGCCGCAAAGGCGTTGGGCCAGATTTAAAGCAACCCGTTCTGCCTTAAGGAGGTCTAGGACTGGCCCTTCTGCCGTGAGGATGACATCACCGGATTTAACAGAAGTGCCGTCGACCACCCCCATACAGGTAATGGCATGATGTTGACAGTGGAAGACCGCGGGGGCGATTTTCTCAAGACCGGCCGCAATGAAGTTGTCCTTGGCGATGAACAGGGCCTTGCCTCTTTGACTGGGAGAAAAGATGGCCTCACTGGTGAGATCGCCGGCACCAATGTCCTCGGACAGGAAGTGATTAATTTGAGTACGGAGGAATTGTTCGTCCATGATATCCACGAGCTGTTGGGCGGTAATGGCATTATGACGGCGCCAATGCCTGGATGGCTCCGGGGAAGAGATTACCCCCCGGATGCTTACTTGAGGATAACTGCCGGTAGCGTTAAATCAAAGATCTATGTTGCAAGGTTGGTAAGAAAATATAACGGCAAGGAAAAGACATGGCAATAAAGGTTTTGATACCTCTCGCCAGTGGTGGTGAGGAGTTGGAGGCGGTGACCATGATCAACCTCTTCCGGCGGGCCGGATTTACCGTGGTCTGCGCCGGGCTGGGGGCGGAATTGCAGCCGGTTAAATGCGCTCGAGGCACGCTGCTAGTTCCGGACGCTACCCTGGCGCAGGCACTGGGCGAGGAATATGATCTTGTTGCCCTGCCCGGTGGGCAGCCCGGCGCTGACAATCTCAGGAAGGATGCTCGGATCGGGGATTTGGTCCGCCGCCAGGTCGAGTCCGGCCGCTGGCTGGCCGCCATCTGCGCCGCCCCCATGGTCCTGGGCGAGGCCGGGGTGCTGGCCGGGCGGCAGGCCACCAGTTTTCCTGGTTGTCTGGATGCCTTAAAGCTGCCCGGGGTCAAGTTTGTCGATGAGCCGGTGGTGGTGGATGGCAAGGTGGTTACTTCCAAAGGCCCCGGCACGGCCATGGATTTCGCCCTCATTTTGATCGAACTGTTGGCCGGGATTGCCACCAGGCGCAAGGTGGAGGCGGGGTTGCAGAGGGGTTGATGGGTTTGGTGGGACTCAGGGATTGGTAGGGCGCTTTCGCCGAAAGCGCCTTCTCGACCGGCGGACGGCTCGGCGAGCCGTCCCCTACCTCCGCGACCCTCCCTGCTGGCTAGCTCTCGAACACCTCCGGGGTATGGCGGACGATCTCCGCCTCCTCCAGATAGATGACATCCTCGGCGATGTTGGTGGCGTGGTCGGCGATCCGCTCCAGGTGGCGACCGGCCGAAACCGTGTGCAGGATGAAATTGATGTGCTCGGGGTTTAGGATCATTACCTCCTTGGCCCGGGCGTACATTTCCCGGTTCATGTTGTCCACCTCGTTGTCCTCGGCCCGGATCTTGTGGGCCAGGGGCACGTCCAGATGGACCAGGCAATCGATGCTGCTGGTCAGCATGCTTTCGGCCTTGCTCGCCATCTTCTTGATGTCGAAGAAGATTTCAAACTCCTTGTGGTTGGCCAGGAAGACCCCACGTTCGGCAATGTTAACCGCCAGGTCGCCGATCCGCTCCAGATCGTTATTGATCTTCAGGATAGCGATAATCAGCCGCAGGTCCTTGGCCACTGGCTGGTAGAGGGCCAGGATCTTCAGACAGTGCTCCTCGATCTCCACCTCCATCTGATCGATTTCCTGGTCGGCGTTGATCACGTCATTGGCCATCTTGGCGTCGCGGTTGATGATCGACAACGTGGCCTTATAGACCCGGTCCTCGGTCTCGCCACCCATGGTTATGAGCTTGTTCTTGAGGATCTCCATATCCCGCTGCAGGTGCTTTTGCATGACCGTTTCTCCGAATTGTAGAAGTTCTTGCTCGTTAAGCAATGGTGGGGGCGGCACAATTTCAGCCGAAGCGTCCGGAGATATAATCCTCGGTCTGCTTGCTGGCCGGATTGGTGAAGACGGTGCTGGTCAGACCGAATTCTACCAGTTTCCCCAGGTACATGTAAGCGGTGTAGTGGGAAACCCGCGCCGCCTGTTGCATATTGTGGGTGACGATGACGATGGTGAATTTTTCCTTCAGTTCATCAATTAGTTCCTCAATCTTGCCGGTGGCGATGGGGTCCAAGGCCGAGCATGGTTCGTCCATCAGAATCACCTGCGGCTCCACCGCCAGGGCCCGGGCGATGCAGAGCCGCTGCTGCTGACCGCCCGAGAGGGCGGTGCCGGGCTGGTGCAGTTTGCTCGCCACCTCTTCCCAGAGGGCGGCGTCGCGCAGGGCCTTTTCCACCCGCCCCTCGATCTCACTGTCGCTGTAGCGGTTGTGCAACCGCAGCCCATAGGCGATATTGTCGAACAGGCTCATGGGAAAGGGGGTCGGTTTCTGGAAGATCATGCCGATCTGATGGCGCAGTTTCAGGTCGGGAATCTTGGGGTCGAGGATGTTGACTCCATCCATCAGGATCTCTCCCTCGGCCCGGAAGCCCTTATAGAGGGCATACATCCGGTTATAGGTGCGGATGTGGGTGGACTTGCCGCAACCGGAGGGGCCGATGAAGGCGGTCACCCGGTTGGCCGCGATCTCCAGGGTGTTGCCGAAGAGGGCCTGCTTCTCTCCGTAGTAAAAGTTGAGCTCGCGGACCGATAACTTGACCGGATCGTTGCCGACCCCACTATTGATGGTGGCGGTCTGGGCGATTTCTTGTCCTCTGCTTAAGGCGCACATCAGGATAATCTCCTTTTCCCGCCGCTCAAGAGCAGGCGGGTGGTGATGTTGGCGATCAGTACAGCCATGGTGATGAGGAAGGCCGCTCCCCAGGCCAAGCGGTGCCAATCGTCGTAGGGACTCATTGCGTAGTTAAACAGAACCACGGTCAGGTTGGCCATGGGCTCATTCATGCTGTGCATCCAGTAGGGGCTGTTGAGGCAAGTGAACAAGAGCGGGGCGGTCTCCCCGGCCACCCGGGCCACCGCCAGAATCACCCCGGTGAAGATCCCCTTGGAAGCGGCCCGGTAGATCACCCCGGTCATCATCTTCCAATAGGGGGCGCCCAGGGCCAGGGCGGCCTCGCGCATCTCGTGGGGCACCAGGCGCAGCATCTCCTCGGTGGTGCGGCTGACCACCGGCAGCATGATGATGGCCAACGAGCAGGCCCCGGCCCAACCGGAGAAGTGGCCCATGGGTTTGACCAGGACCAGGTAGACAAAGATCCCGATGACTATGGAAGGGGCCGAGACCAGGATATCCGAGATAAAGCGGGCGACCTTGCCCAGCGCCGTCTCCCGACCGAACTCCGATAGATAGGTACCGGCCATCACCCCAAAGGGCACGGCGATCAGGGCGGCGGTAAGGGTCATCAACAGGGTGCCAACGATGGCATTGGCCAGGCCGCCACCGATGGTTCCCGGCGGGGCCGGAAGTTCGGTGAAGAATTGCCAGTTGATGGCGCTGAAGCCTTTAACCGCCACGTCGCCCAAGATCCAGGCCAACATAAACAGGCCCAGCAGGGCAGCCATCCCCGATAGTGTTAGCACTATCTTGTTGATCATGATCCGGCGGCTGGTAACGTTCATCCTTTGCCACCCCCTTGCTGTCCTTGACGCAACCAGAGTTGGGCCAATCCCAGAACCACGAAGGTGATCAGGAACAGTACCAGTCCCAGCTCGATCAGGGAGGCCAGATAAACCGTGCCGTCGGCCTCGGTGAACTCGTTGGCCAGGGTCGAGGCGATGGAGTTACCGGGGGCGAACAGCGACCAGGAGAGGTGGTAGGCGTTGCCAATGACGAAGGTGACGGCCATGGTCTCGCCCAGTGCCCGGCCCATGCCGAGGAAGACGGCGCCAGCGATGCCCTTCTTGCCGTAGGGGATCATGATGTCCCGCACCACCTCCCAGGTGGTGCAGCCCATGCCGTAGGCGGCCTCCTTGAGGTGGACGGGCACCATCAAAAACACGTCGCGGGTCACTGAGGCGATGAAGGGGATAATCATCAAGGTCAAAACTAGGCCAGCGGTGAGCATCCCGATGCCCATGGTCGGCCCGGCAAAGAGGGGCAGCCCGCCGCTGCACTTCTGCAACCAAGGCTGGAGATGATCGGCGAGCAGTGGCGAAAGTACAAAGAGACCCCACATGCCATACACAATGCTGGGGATGGCGGCCAACAGTTCGATGGCGGTGCCGAAAGGGGCGCGCAGCCAGTGGGGCGCCAGTTCCGCCAGAAACAAGGCAATGCCCAGGCTGATCGGGATGGCGAAGAGCAGGGCGAGAAAGGTGGAGATCAGGGTGCCGACGATGGGAATCAAGGCGCCGAAGTTAATGGTCACCGGATTCCAGGTCGGGCTGGTCAAAAAGGATAAGCCGAACTGGGCGATGGCGGGTCGGGATTCACGCCAGAGCACGAATACCAAGGCGAGGAAGAGGAAGGCGACCCCAAAGGCAAAGGTGGCGGTCAGGCCGCGAAAGAGGCGATCTCCCCAATGGTGGTAATTGCCGTCAGTCATAGCGCGCCTATTCTATTCTCTAGGTTGGTTGCTAAGCAAGCCGGAAACGGGCTCGCCCGGCATCAATTTGCGAATTCAAAAATGTTCCCTCCCCCCTGGTGGGGGAGGGTTAGGGTGGGGGGAAGGTCGCCATAAAATCAGCCTGGGGCAACTCCACCCTCCCCCCAACCCCCTCCCATAAAGGGAGTGGGAGGCTGTTTGCGAGATATTTGCAAGATCTTTAAGGCTTAAGGCCAGATGGCCTTGCCGCCCTGATCCTTGATCTCCTTCTTCCAGGTATCGCCAACCATCTTGATCACCGCTTCTGGCATCGGTACGTAATCCAAATCCTTGGCGGCCTTGGCGCCTTTCTTATAGCTCCAATCGAAGAACTTCAATACCTCCTTGGCATGGCCGGAATCGGCCTGGGTTTTATAGAGCAAAATAAAGGAGGCGCCGGTGATCGGCCAGGAGGAAGCGCCGGGCTGGTCGGTCAGGACCATATAGTACCCCTTGGCATTGGCCCAGTCGGCACTGGCGGCTGCCGCCTGGAAGTTTACGTCAGTGGGGGCCACGAAGTTACCGGCCTGATTCTTCAGCAGGGCCGCGGCCATCTTATTCTGCAGGGCATAGGCGTACTCGACGTAGCCGATGGCGCCATCCACCTTGGCAACAAAGGCGGCCACCCCCTCGTTGCCTTTGCCGCCCAAACCAACCGGCCACTGCACAGCCTTGTCGTTGCCGACTTTGCTCTGCCACTCCGGGCTTACCTTGCTTAAATAGTTGGTGAAAATCCAGGTGGTGCCGGAGCCGTCGGCCCGATGGACCACGGTGATGTCGGCGCCGGGCAGGTTCAAGCCCTTATTGTCTGCCATAATCTTCGGGTCGTTCCACTTGCTGATCTTGCCGAGAAAGATGTCGGCCAGATTAACGGCCGACAGCTTCAGCTGGCCGGTGGCGATGCCGGGAATATGGACCACCGGCACCACACCGCCCATGATCATCGGAAATTGGAGAAGCCCGGATTTATCCAGCTCGGCCGCTTCCATCGGGGCATCGGAGGCGCCAAAATCAACGGTTTTTTCCTTGATCTGCTTGATACCGCCGCCGGAGCCGATGGACTGGTAGTTCAAGCGCACCCCGGTCTCTTTGTTGTAGTCAAAGGCCCATTTGGAATAGACCGGGTAGGGGAAGGTGGCGCCGGCGCCGGTGATGGTCGGTGACTCGGCCTGGGCCTGGATGGCGATGCCGAGCAGGGCGGCGACCGCCAGACCGGCCAGTATCTTTTTAAACGTACCGCGCACTAATTTCATGGTTATTTCCTCTGTCAGGATTGGGTTTATGAATGGTTATTTATGGACACGGGTTATCTGCCTCGAGAACAGATAGAAATCTTCCGTGCTTTCTGTTTCGCTAATTTACCCCCCGAATATTAGGATTGTGTTAGCGAAATATTAAAATTAAGTGACTATTTTGCCGCGTTGCAAAAAGTCATGCCGGAGTCTCGTCAGGCGTATGGGGCGAATCAGGAAAACCAGCGCGGTAGGTGGGAGCGGCTTTAGCCGCTTCCACAAAAGTTCCCCTTGGCGCGCCATATGGCGCTGGGGTGGAACGACTAGCGTTACTTCGGGCCGGTTTAGATCCGGGGTAGGGTGATGGTGAAGGTGCTGCCCTGGCCGATTTTGCTGGCAGCGGTGATCTGACCGCCGTGCGATTGGACGATGTGTTTAACGATGGCCAGGCCCAGACCGGTGCCGCCCATTTTCCGGCTGCGCGCCTTGTCGATCACATAGAACCGCTCGAACAGGCGGGGTAGATGCTGTTCGGGGATACCTGGGCCTGTGTCCGCAACCGTGATACTAATTGCTTCGGCTGTGTTCGCCGCCGTCACGTGGACCGCGCTTCCCGTCCGGCTATATTTGATCGCGTTGTCCAGAAGATTGCTAACTGCCTGCTCCAGCAGGGGCGGATTGATCCGGGCTGTCAGATCATCAGGGCAATCCAGACCTATCGCGATTGTTTTCTCGGCCGCCCGGGTGGCGCAAGACTCAATGGCCTCGGCCAAGACTTCCTTGAGCAATCCCGGCGACAGTCTGATCTCCTCCCGACGGCTTTCCTGTTCGATCCGGGAGAGGGTGAGCAGATCTTCGACGATGGCCTGCAAGCGGTTGGCCTGTTTGAGGACGATGGCGAGAAATTCCCGGGAATGGGGCGGAATTTCTTCATCATCCTGCAACAGGGTCTCCACATAACCTTTTATGGCGGTAATCGGGGTTTTCAACTCGTGGGAGACATTGGCGACAAAGTCGCGGCGGAGATTTTCCAGGCGCAGCAGGCGGGTAACATCGTTGCAGACCACCAGGGCGCCCAGCTGTTTCTTGTCGTTGCCGCCTAGCTGGGCGCCGTGCATCTGGAGAATCCGCTCGTCGTCCCGACCGCGGTTGAGCACCACCGTGCCCTCAACCGGCTCGGTCATTTCCAGGGTCTTTTGGATGAAGCGCAACAGATCAATATTACGAACCACCTCCAGGATGTTGCCGCCCTGGGCTTCGAAGCGGGAGACATCAAGCTGGCAGGCGGCGGCATCGTTCATGTAGAGGATGTTGGCATCGCGGTCGAAGGCGATTACCCCCTCGACCATGCTGGAGACCACGGTTTCCAGCTCGTTTCTCTGGTTCATCGCCTCCAGCATACGCGCTTCCTTGCTGGTGATCATGCGGTTCAGGGCCTGGGCCAGACCGATCATCTCCTCGCAGCCGGAGACCAAAATCAGCTCGGAGGTGTCATTTTCGGCAGCGGACAAGGCCTGTCTGGTAATACTTCCCAACGGGCCGCTGACCTGGCGGATGGCGAGATAGTTAAACAAGGCGAAAACGGCGCTGGCAAAAAGGAAAACCAGGACCAGCTCAGCAACCTCAAACTTCAGCAGATCCTGCGCCGCGAACCAGGAAAACACTGCTGTAACAACCACAAATATGGCAATTTGTTTAGGAAGGAGCAGCCAGACTAATTTTTTGTTGCGCACTGCTGTAGCTCGCGTGAGGGTTGGTCTCCCCGGATCGCCCGGTGAGCTGGGGGTAAGCAATTTAATAAACCAGCATGCCTCTTTCTGTCACCTGGGAAAAGAGAATTTAATAGCGCCCCGGCTAAAGTCCCATCTGGTTATTCCTGAGGGAGTGTCGGCACCCGTGATCAGTAGCAGATTCAGGCGGCGGTTTAAGAGAAAGCCACTTCTTCGGCTGAGGGCGTTACTGGCCTTGACCTTCTTTTTCAGACCGGCGGCCACCTCGCCGAACTGGGCCGGGTTGGGGCAGCCGTCAAAATTTTCCTGGGTGATGACCGCCAGGCTGATGGTGACCAGGGGAATATCCTGACACTGGCCCTGGCGGTCCACGGTTCGGTAACAGCCTTGCCGCAGATGGGCGGTCTGGAAAAACTGTTCTTTGCGGCAGTCGAAATCGGTGCAGATCAGGGCCAGCCGGTCGTGGTCGACCAGGCTGTCCAGCACCACGATAAAGTCGTCGCCGCCTGCTGGAGTTTGGCGATGGTGAAGCTGCCCCGGAATCGGGAATCGCTGAAGACATGTGGACTGACGTTGAGAAAAAATCGCTTGCTTTTGTAAGGCTCGGGTAGCTGGGCGATCCGTTCCAGGGCCGCCAGTCTGCAGGCCCGCTCCAGATCCCAGAGCAGACCGAAGCGTTCGGCGGCGGCAAAAAGTTCGGTCGGCTTGGTGAAAGGTTCCGGAGCGCGGGAGAGCAGTTCGTAGCCGAAGACCTCGGCCAGGTGCAGATCCACCAGGGGCTGGAAATACGGGGTAATCCGGCCGCCGTTGATAATCTCGATTAGGGACTCTCTTTGCCGACTGTTGTCACCCAATTGATCGTCAAGAACCGTGGCTAAGTACATGTTCGCCTACCTCGCTGCAAAGGGAAAGTTACCTGGCCCGTGGGCCCACCGCAGGAAAGCTTATCCTGGTCCAGTTATGAACCGATTAGGCCTTGATTAAAAGATCGATAGTCGGGAGTGTACCTGTCCGGGTGTCCCTGGTACTCGAGAGCTTTAACAACCACCAGGCAGGTCGCCAAGCCCGCAGTCAACCCGCCTTTCATCACAGTTTGGCCCTGAACCCTGAACGAAAAATACCGTCATTAGGTCGATCTCCGGAACCTGTTTCGCTATCGGAAAATTCACCACAACTTAACCTCAAGCTAACAAAGGGCAGATACACTTGGAGACATGACAACAACAGATCTCCCTTCTCCTGATGAATTGAGGCTCGCCATGAAATGTCACCATCTCCACAACTACTCAACAACCGGGAATAGCTGGTCGGTTGCCACTTGCGCCGCCTGTGACCATCTCTTGGTGCCCAGTGTCGGCGATCTTGCCCGGCTCTGCGGCACGACCAGCCACGAAAGGTGCCCATATTTTCTGAGTCGGGGAGGCGATTGCAGGCCGCTTCATGCATTAGCCAACGTCTTTAGCGATGCCCCTGGAGCCTTGGCCTGGTGACTTCCGTTCCATCGCGACCGATTTGAGTTGGAACGGGGTTATTGACATGCTGAGAGTGCAAAGACTTTGTGCGTCCGCCCCGCAAGGGATTATTTTCACCAATCGCCGGGATGAAATAACCCACTGGAATGGCATGGCGGAAAATATTTTCGGCTGGAGTAGCCGTGAGGCCATCGGGCGGAATTTGGGCGAGATTATCAGGAACCAGGCGCCGGATCTTGCCGATCGCTGGGGATGTGATACCCCCAACGATCTTTCCTTGCAGGCCAAGTTGGTCAGCGCCAGCGGCGAAACGCACCTGGTCGAATTCCTAATTACCCCCGAGGCGGTGGATGCGCAGGGCGACTCCTATCGCATCGTCTTCGCCAACGATATCTCCCATCAGTGGCTGCGGGAAGAGCAGCTACAAAGAGTGGTCGGGATGCAGGCGGTGATGAACACCATCCTGCACGTGGCCATGCTTGACCAGCCGTTTCAAGAGCAGTTGCTGCTGATCCTGGAGCTGGTTTTTGCCATTCCCACCCTGAAGATCCTCCCCCAGGGCGCCATTCTGGTCGCCGAAAAGAACCAGCGGCGGTTACGTCTGGTGGCCCAGAAAGGGTTGACGGCTGGCCACGTTGAGGCCTGTGCTGTTGTCCCCTTGGGCCGTTGTGGTTGCGGCCAAGCGGCGGAGGAGGAAGTCGTTAGTTATGAAGGTAACTGTGGCGATTCCCCCGGATTTGCCGAAGGGCCGTGCCGGAAGCTCTACCCGGGAGCGGTGCATTATTCGCTTCCGGTTCGCTCCGCCAACCGGGTGCTGGGGGTTCTGGTGCTGTTTTTAGAGCGGCCCATGTCCGGCCCGCACCCGGCCATGGAAACCATGCTGGCGGTGACCAATGTCCTGGCGGCGGTGTTGGGAAAGGACGAGATGCGCCGCGACCAGGACGAGCTCATCTGCCACCTGCGTTCCTCCAATATACAGCTACGGGCTGAAAAGAGATTCTCCGAATCGATCATCGCCAGCCTGATAAATGGCTTGTTGATTCTTGATAACGAAGAGCTGGTAGTGGCCTGCAACCCAGAAGGACGGCGGTTGCTCGGGCAGTTCTTCCCCGGTGAGATGGTGGGGCGGCGGGTCACCGATATTTTTGGTAGCGAGTTGGCCGAGGTCCTTCTGGATCATCACGCCGAGCTCAAGCCGTCGGCGGGAACCCGCCAGGTCGTGCAACTGACCACCGCCTCGGGCGAGGTGAGACTGATTGAATATCTCAACTTCCCCCGGTTGGACGCTGCTGGTGGGCAGGAGGGCGGCATCATCAGTTTCTCGGATATTACTGAAGCCGACCGGCTGCTACGGAAGATGGAGAAGCTGGACCGTTTCAGCACCATTGCCGAGATCGCCTCGGCGGTGGCCCATGAGATCCGCAACCCCCTGGCCGGGATCAAGGCGATCTCCCAGGTGGTTGAGTCGCAACTTACCCCGGCCGACAAAAATCATGAGCACCTCGGGCGAATCATCAATCAGGTTGATCGGCTCAATATATTGCTGAATGATTTCTTTACCTACGCCCGGCCACCCAAGCCGCTAAAAAAACTGTCCAGCCTCAAGGATATATTGGGCAAGGTTGTCCCTTTGCTGCAATCCCGGGCCGATAACAGTGCCATTGTGCTTGCCCCGCAAATTCCCGCTGACCTCTCGCCGGTGGTGGTGGATCCCAATCAAATCCAACAGGTCTTTCTCAACATTCTTTTGAATGGACTGGATGCCGTGAAGAGCCAGGGGGAAATTGAGATTACTGCCGAGGAGATCGGGGTGGAGCGGACGATATATAACGAGGGGAGGTTTCCCCGTCTTGCCGCCGGAGTGCCATATGTGGTGGTGCGAATTCGTGATTCCGGAGAGGGGATGGAAAAAGCGGTTCGGGAAAAGATCTTTGAGCCGTTCTTCACCACCAAGACCACCGGCACCGGTCTAGGACTGGCGATCGTCAAGCGCATCATGAAGGAGCACAAGGCTGCATTATTCGTGGAGTCGGCCCGATGGCGGGGCACCACTTTTTTTCTCTTTTTCCGCAAACATTAATCCCACCCGGGAAATAAAATTTTCAGGAGGTTAGCCATGGGCCATGAGACGATGGGAAAAAGAATTTTGGTGGTTGACGATGAGCAAGACATCCTTTGGCCACTTCAGGAATTTTTGCTCGACGATGAACTTAAAACCCAGGTGCTGACGGCAACTTCCGGGGAGGAGGCACTGGAAAAGCTCGCCCGGGAGCGCGTCGATTTGGTCATCACCGACATCAAGATGCCGGGCATCAGCGGTCTGGATCTGTTGGTGGAGATAAAAAACCGTTTTCCTTTCACCCAGGTCATGGTCATGACTGCCTTCCCCTCCACGGAGTTTAAACGAGAGGCCCTGCTCAAGGGCGGGATGCACTTCGTGGAGAAACCCTTCGATATTAAAGCGGTGCGGGAAAAGGTTCTCTGTGCTTTGCGAGATTCTGAGCAGTTCCGCGGCTTACTCAGCGGGATCAGCCTGGGAGATGTGATTCAGATCAAATGTATGTCCGGGGTGACCGGTGCCCTCAGGGTTAGTGAAGGAGAGCGCCAGGGGGTGATTTTTTTTCAAGATGGAGAAATAATTCATGCCCTCTGCGACCAACTGGATGGGGAAGAGGCCTTTCATGAAATCATGGGCTTCCAACAAGGGCATCTGGATACTGTCCGTATGGCGGAAATGCCGGAGCGAACCATTTTCCTGCCCCATCTGGCCTTGTTGATGGAGGGTTCCCGCCGTCAGGATGAAAAGCAGTCGAGACAAGACGGAGTCCAATCAACCGATTCTGAATTGCCAATTTTTTCGGTCGGAGCGCCTGCTCTGGAGGAGGATGGAAATGTAGTGCCCCCCGCAATGGCTGGCGCGGTCAGAGACCAGATCGGCGTACCGGGATGCTTCTATGGGCAACTTCTGAGTGGGTTCAGAAAACTTGACGGATATCGGGCTTCGGCTGTGGTCGATCAAGTCGGGCAGGCCCTGGCCGAGGACAAGGTTGACTTGGGTTGCAATCTGGCCACCACTGGTGCCGGAATAAGTAATTTTTTCCGGGTAGCCCATGCGGGTGCCAGCAAGATCGGTCTGGAGCGGTGTAATGAAGCGGTTCTAGGAACCCGCGAGGAAGTGGTGACCATCCGCCGCAGCGGTGGGGGGCAAGACGACGGCTGCTTCATAATCGCCCTATTCAACGCCTCCGGCAATCAGGCCCGGGTCAAGTTGGAGATGAAAAAAATTGTTTCGACCATTAACGAGCGCAAATACCCTCGGGGTATGCAACTTTAGTGTTCCGAATTATTGCCATTCGCCGAGCTCTGGAAATGGTCGATCCAGCACCGCCAGGGTTGTGTTTCGGGGCCACAGGCCGAAAGACATTGAAAATTTTCCACCACCATCGGACACAGGCCGTCCCGGAGATTGCAGATGTATTTTGCCGCCCTCACCAAAGCCTCTTTTTCCGCCGCCGTCATTTCTTTCTGCATCTCCACGTCCTCCGGAGTCGTTGCCGAGTTGTGTCGCTTGCGCCCTGTAGAATACCTCCACAGTAAGCCCTATCTATTATCGGATGGTTTTTCTTGGGTTAAATTACTGTTCAGTTTGCAAGAAGTGTGGTGAGTGCGACAATAGGGCGGCGCTGGCTGTTTGCGGTTAAACGTAACCAAAACCTAATCTAATGCTAACTTGATTTTAATCGCGGGGCGGTTTCATATGGATGGACTCGGACGATTTGGAAGGAAAGTAGAGTGGATGACGACCCGGTGATCTTGACCCGGCCCCAACCTGGAGAATAGCAATGAGCAAGAAGAGCATCCTGGTGGTTGAAGACGAAGAGGATATCCAGCAGCTGGTCAGTTACAACCTGGTGCGGGCCGGATTTGATGTGGATTGCGCCGACTCCGGCGAGGAGGCATTGCAACGGGTGCGGAACAAAAAGCCCGATCTGGTACTCCTTGACTTGATGTTGCCGGGAATCGATGGCGCCGAGGTTTGCCGGGTATTGCGTCTTGACGAACAGACCCGGGAGCTGCCGATCATCATGCTGACCGCCAAGGGCGAGGAGGATGATGTCATGGCCGGGCTCGATCTGGGGGCCGACGACTACATCACCAAGCCGTTCAGCCCCGGGGTTCTGGTCTCCCGGATCAAGGCGGCCCTGCGCCGCAAGGTCAAGGAGACGGTGCTACCGTTGCGGGAGCCGGGCGGCATCATTCGCATCCATGATCTGGTCATCGATCCTGGTCGCCACGAGGTCAAGGTTGACGGCGGGTTGGTGGATCTGACTCTTACCGAGTTTGGCATCCTGGAGTTTCTCGCCAAACGGCCCGGCTGGGCCTTTTCCCGCCAGCAGATCATCGACTCCGTCCGGGGTTATGAATATATGATCACCCCCCGGGCCATCGATGTGCAGATCTTCAGCCTGCGCAAGAAACTGGGGGTAACCGGGATGAAGGTAGAGACCGTGCGTGGCATCGGCTATCGGTTGAAGGACCACTAAATAGTACGCCCCGCAGTTTCCCCCTTTCTAGCTTCTGCCCGGTAGGATTTTTCACCACCCCTCGCACGTTTATATTTTCGCCAATTCCACTGCCTGAGTCTGCCTTCTCGCCACGCCCTAGCCATAGTGCCGCTTTTGGTAGTCCATTTGAGAGCGGGTTTCCGCTCCTGGCGGTTACTCCCTTATCAAATCCTCATCAATTCCCGACGGTCTTCTAATCAGTGGCTCACCGTTTCCTAATACGAGGGGGCTATCTATTACGAAACACTTTTGCTGGCGGGACATAATCCCCGTCACCCATATCAAGCAAACAAGGAGAAGAACTGAGATGAAGAAGCTGATTACTACCATCGCCATCACCACAACTTTGCTGGCTCCTGGCATCGTTCTGGCCGAAGGGGACGGCGGCCAGGACGTTGCTCAGCAATTGGCGGAAGTGCAGGCGAAACTCAAAACCCAGCAGCAGGTAATGGAGGCTTTGTCCGAAGTGGCGGCCGGGGTAGGCGGCGGCTCCAATTTCAAACTTGGTAACGATGCCATCGACAGTTTCACCATTAAGGGCGATTTACGGGTCCGGTACGAGCGGCGTGACCGGGACAATTATGGCGCTGGGGTTTACGACGATGCCTTGGACCGCCTGCGCACCCGCTTTCGGTTGGGCATGACCTGGAAGAACAAAAAGGAAAACTGGGAGGTTGGGGCCGGGTTGGCCACCGGCGGGGATGACGGCAGAAGCACCAACGATACCTGGTCGGACACCAACTACTTCAAGACCGGCGATATTCGTCTCGACTATGCTTATGCCACCCACAAAATGGGGGACGCCTTTAGTGTGACCCTAGGTCAGCAGATCAATCCTTATTACTCTAGCTGGATACTGTGGGATTCCGATCTGCGTCCATTTGGTCTCACCGCCCAGTTCAAGAAGAGCGGCATCTTCGTCACCATCGGCGCTGACGATGTTTATCAGAACGGCGACGACATCGCCTTTGTCTTCGCCGGACAGGGCGGTTATGAGGGTAAGGTCGGCAGCAGTATGAATTACAAACTGGCCGGCGCCTACTACACCTTTGACAGCAAATTGTACAGCCCCACCGCCGGCGGCAACATTTCCAAGCGGCCCAATCCCGACTACAACTACACGATCGGCGCCCTGACCGGCGAGTTTGGCGGCGAGTCCGGGCCGGTGAAATGGAAGACTCGGGGTGAATACTGGAAAAATTTTGGAGCTGACGGCAAGGCTGGTCAGGGTGTACTAGGCGGTGCCCTTGATCCCAAGAGCGAGGATACCGGCTGGAACCTCGGCGTCGAGGCTAAGATCAGCGATTTCAAGCTGAGCTATGACTATGTTTCAGTGGGCGCAGACTCGGTTAACCCATATCTGAAAGACTCCGACTTCGGCAATGGCATTGGGGTTGGCGTAGATGTCAAAGGACACCGGCTGGGCGCCGGCTACAACGTGACCAAAAATTGCTCCTTCGATGCTACGGCCATGCTCTATGAGCCATTGACTCGTTCTGCTTTAGTGGCCAAAGTCGAGGGTGTCAAACTCTATATGTTGGATTTTAATTACAAGTTCTAAGTCTCACCGCAGTACCTTTCTCTCCCGCGGCCCCGGAGTTCGCCCCAACTCCTGGGGCCGCACCTTCCATACTGTCCTTTATCTCATCGGGTATAAAATCTCTCGGGATTGCTCAAGTAATCCCCAAAGCGAAAGCCTTCCCAATTCCCGCCGGGCGTATACTTGTCGCTCAATTTAGAGGCAAAAGTTGCTAGTCGCCATGCAGTTAGAGCCGGTCAACTATCTGGCTACTGGTTTCGAAATGTTGGTGATACTGTTTTCGACTGTGGACTAAATATTCTCGGGTTGGATGAAAGGCAGGGAATTTTTATTGAAACAAAAGGCCTGGCCATGTAGCTATCCGTTATCAACGGTATGGATATTCTCGAATGTGGCGTCACTGCCACAAATATACAATCCACGACACAAGACCAAGTCCATCGGGGAAGAGTGATGGTACGACCAAGAAAGATCGGAAAAGTTGCAAATTCATCTAAAACAAGGCTGTGGCCGAAAGCTGAAGATCTTAGGAATATGAGTGGGCAGGAGGGTGAAATAAAATTACCGCTAATACCCATGGAAAGTTCACCAACTGCTGATAAGCATGATGTTACTCTGCAATTGGTCAAGGAAAAAGAAGAAATTGCCTTAAGTTCTTCTTCTGAATCATTTTGGAATAAACACCGACAAGGTAAAGGTGTCTGGATCTCTCGCCGCAGAGACATGATAATTCTCCTTCTGCTGACTATTCCGGTTGTTGCTGCTTATGCCAACAGTCTTTCAGTACCGTTTTATCTTGATGATTCAGATTCAATCACTCTGAATCAAAGAATAAAGCTTACGGAGATTAGCTGGGATTCAATAACCAATCTTGATTTCAAATCACCTCGCCCGGTTGCATATTTCTCGTTTGCCTTAAATTATTATTTTCATCAATACGAATTGGCTTGGTATCACATAGTGAATGTATTAGTGCATCTGTTGTCAGGGATCTTTTTATTCCTTCTGGCGAGTGAGACACTTCGTCTTGCATTCCCCCAGCGCGATGAACGCAGTGTTACTACCGTGGCCTTTTGGGCCGCATTATTCTGGTTGATCAATCCCCTGTGCACCAGCGCGGTGACTTACGTGGTGCAGCGCATGACCAGTATGGCAGCCATGTTCTACGTATTGGCGTTATATCTTTATGTGCGTGGGCGTTTGGCGTTAGGGATAAGGCGGTGGTGCTGTTTTGCCGCAACCATTTTGGCTTGGCTGCTCGCCCTTGGCACTAAGCAGATCGCCGTTACCTTGCCGTTCTTTATCCTGATTTATGAGGCGTTATTTCTTCAGAAATTTGCTCGGGCGTGGTTTGTCCGGAACCTGAAGTATTTCGCCGTCGCCATTGTTCTGGTTGTCGGCCTTGCGTTATTGTTTCTCGGGATGGCTCCACTGAAGACTTATTGGGCCGCTTATAAATATTTTGATTATACCCCGGCTCAGCGATTTTTTACCGAATTCAGGGTTGTTGTCAGGTATGTGAGTTTACTTTTCTTTCCCTATCCTGACCGGCTGGTTTTTTATTACAACTATCCCCTTTCCAATGGTTTTTTTGATCCGATTTCGACCATTATCAGTATGGTGACGATTTTGGGTTTACTGGGCGGGGCATTTTACCTGGTTAGCAAGCAGCCCATTTTCTCTTTCGCCGTTTTTTGGTATCTCGGCAATCTGCTGCCGGAGACAGTTTGGCCCACCTCGATAATATTTGAACATAAGGCCTATCTGCCGACCATGTTCCTTTTTCTGCCAATTTGTGATTGGTCGATCCGGTTTGTCGATTGGAAACGCTTATCCGTCGTCGGTTTGCTGATTGTGGCTCTGTTTGGTTTGTGGACCTATCAACGAAACAACCTTTGGCAGGATCCAGTTGCTTTTTGGCAGCAGAGTATCAACAAATATCCCACTGGCACCGCAGCAATGTATAGTGCCCTGGGAAATGAGTTGTTTAAACAAGGCAAGTTTGCAGAAGCCATCCCCAATTTCAAGGAAGCATTAAGGCTTAATCCGCATTATTCAGATGCCTATAATAACCTTGGTTCTTGTCTGGCTAGAGCAGGGAACTATGCGGAGGCAATCGAGTATTTTCAAAAGGCAGTGGCCCGCAATCCAGCTAATGTTTACGCCCTCGCCAATCTGGGACTGGCATATCGAGATTCCGGGGATATTGAAAAGGCGATAATTTATTTTAGGAAAACTGTTTTACTTGATCCGAACAACGAGCTGGCAAAAGGGTGGCTCCAGAGCGCCATCAGCTATTCTGAGGGGCTCAAGAGCAGAACCGGGGGAATCAACCGGTAAGCCGTGAGGTGTTTTTGCTGATGATTGCTGCAGGGTTTGAATCAATGTGGAAAATGGTTGTAGAAGCAGGCCGGAGAAATTGTTGCTGTTGCGACTGTTCGAAATAGCATAACTGTCCCACGATAGGAGATTTCCCATGCCGCGAATGGTTACGACATCTATGGTCGTTGCTCTGTTTCTGACCCTGTTTATCCCACCGGTTCAGGCTCTGGCTGGCCTGGTTCCAGCGGGCAAGATCAATAATGTTATCCTGATGATCCCCGACGGCATGAGCGTCACCGCTACAACCCTGGCCCGCTGGTATTCCGGACACAACCTGGCCATGGATGAACTGGCAGCCGGGCTGGTCCGCACCTATTCCTCCGATGCGATCATTGCTGATTCGGCCCCGGCCGGCAGTGCCTATGCCACCGGCTGGAAATCTCAGACCGGTAATATCGCGACCAGCGGCGAGGTTTACAACATGCCCGGGGCCAAGGTTCCAGCCGAGAAACTTCGCCCTCTGGGCACCATTCTGGAAGCGGCACATTTGGCCGGCAAGGCCACCGGTCTGGTCTGCACCTGCGAGTTCATGCACGCCACACCGGCGGACTTTTCCGCCCATGATCCCAGCCGTAAGGAGTATGACAATCTGGCTGAACAGATTGTCTACAACAACCTCACCGTGCTGCTCGGCGGCGGTAGCAAATATATGGCTGCAGATTCAAGAAAGGATAAGGAAAACCTGAAAGAGATCGCGATTTCCCGGGGGTATTCATTTATTGAAAGTACTGCCGCCCTCAAGGCTTTCACGGGTGACAAACTTATGGGGGTCTTTGGGAAGAAGGCGGATTCCACGGCAATTTCCTATGACTTTGATCGTGATCCGGCGCGGGAGCCGGCACTGGCCGAAATGACCAGCAAGGCCCTGGAGATTCTGGCCAAAAACCGGGAGGGTTTTTTTGTGATGATCGAGGGGTCCAAGATTGACTGGGCCTCCCATGCCAACGATGCCATCGGGGTAATTAGCGATGTTCTGGCCTTTGATGCGGCAGTAAAGGTGGCCAGCGACTTCGCCAAGCAGGACCAGCATACCTTGCTGGTCGTGGTGGCGGATCATGGCAATTCCGGGCTAACAATTGGCAACCGTTCCACCAGCTCTGGCTACGACACGTTGCCCCTGGCCGCAGTGCTTGAGCCGTTAAAGAAGGCCAAGGTCACCGGTGAGGGCTTGGAGTCCCTCTTGCCGTCAGATCTTGGCAACACCGCGGCGATTCGCCAGGTGCTGGCCGATAACTATGGCATCTCTAACCCAAGTGACGGTGAGCTTGATGCCATCGCCACGGCCAAGCCTGGTCATCTGAATGCTGTCGTCGGTCCTATGATGGGAGTCCGGGCCAAGCTCGGCTATACCACCAATGGCCACACCGGCGAAGACGTAGTCCTTTACGATTACGATCCCAGCAGTGCCCGCCTGACCGGGGTGGTGGACAACACCGACATTGCCCGCTACATGGCCCGGGCCATCGGGGTTGATCTGGAGCAAACCACCGCCAGGCTCTTTGTGGAGGCGAGCGCGGCTTTCGGGGCCAAGGGCGCTAGGGTCATCGAAGATACCAGCGTCCCGGAGAATCCCGTCTTGGTCGTCGTCGCCAAGGACGGCAACTCCTCCTTGAAAATCCCCCGCAACAAAAGCATCGCCTTCCTGAACGACACACCGATCGATTCCGAAGGGGTCGCCGTGCGCTCCAACGGCAAGTGGTATGTCGCTCGCAATCTGGTGGAGTTGATTAGATAAGATTAGCGGCGCAGTACCAGGTAGCCAGTCTGCCCGTCCCGAAAGACGAGGAGTGTCAGTTCTTTCCGGGCTGCTGCCCGAGAGAACTTTTCTAACTCCTCGCCGTTGGTTAATTCGTGTTTGTTCAGTTCCAGGATCACATCGCCGACCTTCAACCCGGACTTGGCGGCCGGGCTGTTGGCGTTTATCTCGGTAATAACCACTCCATAGTCCAATTTGTCCGGCAGGGCGAACTTCTGGCGGGCCAGTTCATCGACTGGCGCCACCCTCAAGCCTCCCAATCTGGCATCGCTGTTGTTCAGCGACATCTCGTTTTGCAGGTGGCGGGGGGCTTCGGCAATGGTCATTTTTAGAGGGATCTGGGCCCCGTCCCGGGTTACTTCCAGAAGTGCTTCCGTTCCGGCCCCCAGGGCGGCGATGGTGGTGCGGAAACGCTCCGCCCGTTCCATGGTGTCACCGTTCAGTTTTCGGATGACATCGCCGCGTTTCACTCCGGCTTGGGCGGCTGGGCTGTCAGGCAGAAGCTCGGAAACCAACACCCCTTGAAAGGCCTGCAGGTGGAGGGCCTCGGCCAATGGTTGATCGAGATCTTGCACTCCAACTCCCAGCCATCCCCGCACCACTTTGCCACTTCTGATCAGATTATCCATGACCGCCTTGGCCAGGTTGACCGGTATCGCGAACCCGATGCCTTGATAGCCTCCGGAGCGGCTGAGGATGGCGGTGTTGATGCCCACCAGTTCCCCGCGCAGGTTGATCAGGGCACCGCCGGAGTTGCCGGGGTTGATGGCGGCGTCGGTCTGGATGAAGTCTTCATAGTCGGCTATGCCTACGTCGGCCCGCCCTTTGGCCGAGACTATCCCCATGGTAACAGTGTGTGAGAGTCCGAAGGGGTTACCGATGGCAACCACCACTTCGCCCAAGCGCAATACCGCGGAGTCACCCAGGGGAATAGGGTGCAATTCACCCAGATCACCCTGGAGGCGGATCACGGCCACATCACTCTTGGGATCGGTGCCGACGATCTTGGCTTTGAGCTCCCGTTTGTCGGCCAGAGTGACCATGATCTCCGATGCCCCTTCCACTACGTGGCTGCTGGTCAGGATCAGGCCATCGGCGGCGACGATCACCCCGGAACCAAGGCTCTGTTCTCGGCGCTTTTGGGGAACTCCGGGCAAGGTGCCGCCGAAAAATTGCTGGAAGAAGGGATCGCTGAAAAATGGCGACATGGTATTGTCACGAGTCGTGATAATCCGGGTGGTGGAGATATTGACTACACCGGTGGTACAGCGCTCGGATACATCGGAAAGGATCTCAAACCCGGAGGGTGTCGGTGGCACTGTCGCCGCCGCTGGACTGCAGATAGATGTTAACAGGAAGAGCAGATTGATCAAGAGCGACAGGCGGTAATATGAAAGTTGCGACATATTGTAGACCACGTCAACGATTTGGCTGAACCTTACAGTTCCAGTAAGCGGTTGTTTATTTCGCTGGCGGCAGTGGCACCTTGACCAGCGGCGATAGCGATCAGGTCAGGGCCGGTCCGCAACCCGCCGGTGACAAAGAGGCCGGGGATGGAGGTTTCACCGGTCGGATCGGTCAGAATCTGGAAGTCGGCCTGGTCGCGTTTAAGAGGCATTTCCTTTAAATAATCGTCATTGAGCCGGTAGCCGTAATTAGCCATGATTGATTGACAGGATATGGTGCGGCCATCGGCCAGGAGAATGCCGGTTAGCTGCTTCTGGCCCAGGAGTTCCAGGGGGTTGCCCCTTACCACCGTGATGATGTTTTCCAGAAGAACATCCAGGAGATTGTCTGGCGGGACGAAGTCATCCAGCAGGAGGACCAGCCGGTCGGTGTACATCTTTTTCATGGCCAGGGCCAGCCGCACCGTGCCCAGATTATCGCCCATCACCAGCAGATCGGTATTTATGGTCCGATAGCCGTCGCAGGCCGCACAGGTATAAAAACCCTTGCCCAGGAAGCGCCGGAGATTCTTCAGTTGGGGCAGGATGTCCTTGGCGTCGCTGGCACCGATCACAAAGCGGCCCCAGTAACTTTTGCCACTGGCTTCAACCTTGAAAATATTCGCTTCCTTATTGACCCTGGTGGCGGTGGTCTTGGACTTGACTGTTACCCCAAAGCTTCTCGCCTGCAGGAATCCGATGAGGGTCAGTTCCATTCCGCTGATTGCCGGGATGCCCAGATAGTTGACAATATCATTGGACAGTTTGGTCCGGCCTCCACCCTGATCAATCAGCAGTACCGTGCGGTTACAGCGGGCCAGATGGATGGCACCCTGCAGGCCGCCCGGTCCGGCGCCGATGATGATGCAGTCATATATTTCTTCGGTGCTCATAGTAATACTCCTCGTGTCAACCCCGTCAGCCCACCAGCCAGAGGCTTAGAGAGGGGATATAGGTGTTCAGGACCAGTGTGGCGAGCAGAATGGCCAGGAAGGGTAGGCAGGCGCGGTAGAGGACCATTACCGGCTTCTTGAAACAATAGCTAGCCAGAAAAAGGTCCATGCCCATCGGTGGCATGCTGTAACCGATCTGCAGGTTGGTGAGAAAGATGATGCCCAGATGGACCGGGTTGACGCCGTAGTGGGTGGCAATAGGCAGAATCAGCGGCACCACCAAGACCAGGGCCGAGAAGATGTCCATCATTACCCCGACCACCAGGAGAAAGAGGTTCAGGATTGCCAGGAAGGTGTACTTGTTGGTGACGTGGTCTTTGATCAATTCGAAGAGTTTGGTCGGCACCTCCTGGTCCACCAGGTAGTTGGTGGAGGCCCGGGCCACCGCCAAGATCATCAGGATGGCGCCGAAGAGGACCATGCTGCGGACCATGACCTTGCTGAGCTTGGGGAGGGCAACGTCGCGGTAGATCAGAACCTCGACGATCAGCACATACATGGCGGTGATGGCCGCTGCTTCGCCGGCCACAAAGAAGCCGCCGTAGATGCCGCCCAGAATCAGGAAGGGCAAGGGGATTTCCCAGACTGCTTCCCGCAGGGCCTGGCGGGTCTGCGGCCAGGAAAAGCGGTATTCCTTGCGTTTGGTCTTTCGGCTGATCAGCAAACAGTAGCTGGAGAGCAGCAGCAGCATCACGATTCCCGGGATGATCCCGGCCAGGAAAAGTTTGTCGATGCTGACCTCGGCGATCACGCCGTAGATGATCAGCGGCAGGCTGGGCGGGAAGAGCAGCCCCAGGCTGCCGGAGGTGGTGATCAAGCCCAGCGAGAAGCGCTCGGGGTAGCCGTCCTTCAAGAGGGCCGGGTAGAGGAGGCCGCCCATGGCGATGATGGTGATTCCCGAGGCGCCGGTGAAGGCGGTGAAGATCGCGCAGACCAGGAGGGCGATCACCCCCAACCCGCCCGGCAGCCAGCCCAGCAGGGCGTCGGAAAGGGCCAGCATTCGCCTGGGCGTGCCACTTTCCGAGAGGAGGGTGCCGGCGAAAATAAAGAGCGGCAACGAGAGCAGCACAGGGGTTTCGGCCAGGCGGCTCATCTCGATGACCACCACCGAGAGATCGACGTTGATTGAATGGAAGGCTACCAGCGCCAAGGCACCGATCACCACAAACAGTGGCGCGCCGAGCATGCCCAGGGTAACGATTAACAGGCGAGAGAGGAGGAGCATGCTGATTAGACCTCAATCTTGCCATGAACGACAGGCGCTGCCTGGATCTTGCCTAGGGCGGATAGACCGGCGATGATCAGGAAGCGCAGGGTCAGCAGGGCGAAGACCAAGGGGAAGATCAGGGTTAGCTGCCAGTGGGGCAACCCCAGCAGGGTGGCATCGCCGCCGAATTCCATCTCGCTCTTAACGAAGAGGTAGCCGGACCAAGTCAGCCCAGCGCAGACCAGGGTGCTGAAGAGATTCAACACCACCCCCAGCCAGCGCAGCCACTTGGGCGGCAGCAGCCGGGAGGCCAGATCGATATTGATGTGCTGCCGCTGCCTGGTGCAGATGGCGGCGCCCAGGAGCCCGCTCCAGAGCACCAGATAGCGGAGCAGGGAGTCGGCCCAATCAAGCCCGGAAGAGAAAAAAGTCCGCATCCCCACCTGCACGCAGGTAAGGGTGATCATGGTCAGCAGCATGGTAACCACTACGCCTTCTTCCAGGTGGTGAAAGTAGCCGGTTAGTTTGCTGAGGAGGCCCGGCGGTGGCTGGGGGGCAGAGGTTGGGTTGGTCATTTTGTGGTCGGTGTTGTTAGGGTGTCCAGTTCACGGTTGATTGCAGGTTGTGGTTGAGCGAAGCGAAACCCAATAATGATCCGGATATACAAGTGGTTGGCTTCGTTCTCGTGAGAATGTGTCCATTCTTATCCTGCCACTTTATTTGATAGTGAAGCGCTTTTTTGAGGCCACACAAGGTGTTAGCTCTCATTCTTTTGCTTTAGCCAAGGGCGGGTCACACCCGCCGCATCAACTTCGTATTGCATAGTAATCTACCTCGCCCGCAGAGCTCATCCTTTGAGTGCCATGCGCTCCCTGACGTATTCTGCCATTTTCTTGTCGTGAGTTTTTATATGTCTTATTATCCATCTGAAAAGCTTGCCGGTTGTTTCAATGGCGATTTCTTGTGAGACGCCATCCCTTTTGATGGTTTCCTTGAGTAGATTGGCATCTCGGGTAAACTCTTCGTGTTCGCGCCGTTGCGACTCAAAGTCCGGGTACTCATACTCCGCCATAATTTTTTCTTCGGCGGTGAAGTGTATTCCCGCATATTCGCAAAGGAAGTCTGAAAGTTGTTCTATTACATTAGTGGGTTCCCCAATCTGAACTGCTTCAGATATTTTTTGGAACTGCTCAATGATCGAACGATGCTGGTTGTCGATTTCAGCTATACCAAGAACAAATGACTCATCCCATTGCAACGACATTTATTAGCCTCTATTCGTAAGTTGCGTTTCACTTAAACCAATTTCAAGGGGTGTACCTGATTTATAACTCAACTCAGCCGCTTTGTCACTTGCAGCCCAGTCTGCAGGATAACCTATAATCAGGCGAGGCCGAGGCAAAATTTCACTTTTAAACTGTAATGAGTTTGCTCTTGAATAATCCTGGAAAACCTGGGAAGGTCTCAGCCGTAACCGAGGTGGAATTCTCTGAGTCATTCTTGTCTGCTGCTCTTGCCCGCTGATGTCGATACTTCAATGACTATATCCAAGATAAATTGCTTTTTCAGCCTTTGGCTCTCCGTGCTGCTGCCGGTGACGGTCGGGGCGGCAACTATTGGGGCTGGGGAAATGGGGTATATCCCGTTTCGCTCCGGAGAAAGGTATTTCTATGAAATACGTTGGGGTGCGATCCCGGCCGGACAGGCCGAGTTGGCGGTTAGGCCAGTTACCGATGTGGAAGGTGTGCCGGCCTGGCATTTTCAGCTAACTGTGCGAACCAATGAGTTTGTCGATGTTTTTTATAAGGTTCGCGACAAAATTGATGCCTATGCTGATTTGTCGCTGAACGAATCCCTGCTTTATCGCAAGTCGCAGAAAGAGGGAAGGTTCTTGCGCGAGGAAGTTGTGAGTTTTGATCGAGAAAATAATCTTGCACGATATAGCAATAATGGGGAGAAAATTGCACCGATCTTGCTCATGCCAGGGACCATTGATCCTTTGACGGCTGCCTTTTTTATCCGGACTCAAACGCTTCTTGAAAACCTGGACATCATTAAGCCGATCACAGATGGGAAAAAAAATGTCACGGGGGTGGCGCGTGTATTAAATAGAGAACAGCTAGTGGTTGGCGGCATCACTTATGATACGTATCGGGTTGAACCGGATCTTCGAGATGTTGGAGGGGTCTTCGAGAAAAGTAAAAAATCGCGTATAACTTTATGGTTTACCGCCGATTCAAGACATTTGCTCGTGAAGATTGAAGGTAAGGTGATTGTCGGATCGTTTACCGGTACCTTGGTTGATGGCAGCAAAGACGCTGCGGGGGTGACCAATGACTAAAGTAACTGAATTGGCGGCGTCTGTGTTGTGCATGCAGATACTACTGGTTGCTTTGGGGACAATTGGATTGCTCTTTAGGCCAGATTTTGCGCGAGCGTTGGTCCCGGAAATGGTCGCGGTCAAAGGTGGGTGTTTTCAGATGGGCGATATTTTTGGCGAAGGTGAGATTGATGAATACCCTGTTCATGAAGTTTGTGTTGATCCATTCCTTATCGGTCGTTACGAAGTAACCCAGCATGAATGGCAGACAATCATGGGTGAAAATCCTGCCCGTTTTCAAAAAGGTGACGACTATCCTGTGGAGAACATTAGCTGGGAGGATGCGCAAGAATTTATCAGGAGACTTAACCGATTGATCGGTGGTGGATATCGTCTTCCTACCGAGGCCGAATGGGAGTTCGCCTGTCGAAGCGGTGGCAAGAATGAGCGTTATTGTGGTGGGGGCGGACTGGAAGAGTTCGGCCGTTATCAAGGTAACAGCAGCGCTTCAACCCAACGGGTTGGGACTCGTTTCCCTAATGGTTTGGGCCTTTACGATATGAGTGGAAACGTCTGGGAGTGGGTCGAGGACTGGTATGGTAGAAACTATTATCAGACCTCGCCCAGACTCAATCCGAAGGGGCCATTAGCTGGTTTTTTTAAGGTTTCCCGTGGTGGTTCCTGGGACTACGGTCAATGGTTTGACCGTTCCAGTGCCAGG
>Ga0334722_10000923_pt1 | contig 39761 bp, 29 predicted proteins | sample C3_bottom_MG_FD_207210 | JGI IMG/M metagenome (GOLD analysis project Ga0334722, IMG submission 207210) | Sediment microbial communities from Yellowstone Lake, YNP, Wyoming, USA - C3_bottom | ecosystem: Environmental > Aquatic > Freshwater > Lake > Sediment | place: USA: Wyoming | collected...
AACGCCTTGCAGATCTACCTGTCGAAGCCGCTCGACCGCGTGGAGTACATCGCCGGCAAGTTCGCGGTGCTGGCCTTCTTCCTCCTGCTCTCGACATGGCTGCCCGCCACGATGCTCGTGGTCATGCAGATCGTGTTCGCCGGCAGCCTCACGTTCATCTCCAGTAACTTCTTCGTCCTCCCGGCCATCCTGGTCTACGCCGGCGTCGAGACGACGGTGCTGGCGCTCGTGATGCTGGCGCTCTCGTCGCTCTCGAAGAGCGCCCGATTCGTCGGCATCATGTACGCGGGCGTCATCTTCTTCTCCCAGGCCATGTTCGGCGTGCTGGCCGGCATCACGCGCGACACGGCGTACGCGTGGATCTCGCTGCCGACCTCGCTGATGCAGGTCGGCGACCTGATCTTCCGCTTGCCCGGGCGCTTCAACATGTCCGGGTTCGCGGCCGTGGCCACGCTGGTCGTGGTGGTCGCCGTCGCGGCGTTCATCCTTGAACGGCGCGTGCGGGGCGTGGAGGTGGTGTCATGACGCCCCTCGTCGTCGCCGACCACGTGTCGAAGTGGTACGGACAGGTCATCGGCCTCAACGACGTCAGCGTGTCGATTCCGCCCGGGATTACCGGCTTGCTCGGGCCCAACGGCGCGGGCAAGTCCACGCTGTTGAAACTGCTGACCGGCCAGCTGAAGCCCAGCAAGGGGAGCCTGACGGTCTTTGGCGAGCCCATCTGGGCCAACCCCGCCCTCTACTTCCGCGTCGGGTTCTGCCCCGAGCAGGACGCGTTCTACGACCGCATGACCGGGCTCGAGTGGGTGAGCGGCCTCGTGCGCCTCAACGGCTACTCGGACAAGGAGGCGCTCGACGCGGCGCGCGCCGCTCTCGAGGAGGTGGACCTGCTGGCCGCGGCCGACAAGAAGATCGGCGGCTACAGCAAGGGCATGCGGCAGCGCGTCAAGATGGCGCAGGCCCTGGCGCACAATCCCGAGCTGCTGATCCTCGATGAGCCGCTCTCGGGCATGGACCCGATCGCGCGCCGTCGGACGATCCGGCTCGTCAAGGACTGGGCCAAGGCCGGCCGGAGCATCATCGTTTCGAGCCACATCCTGTACGAGATCGAGGCGATGACGTCGAACATCCTGCTCATCCACAACGGGCGGATCCTCGCCGAGGGCGACGTGCACAGCATCCGCGACCTGATCGACGAACATCCGCACACCGTGCACGTGCGGTCGGATCATCCGCGGGAACTCGCGCGGGAACTGCTCCGGCGCGACGACGTGCTGAGCCTGAAACTCGAAGAGGACGCGGTGGAGATCCAGACGTCCAAGCCGGACAGTTTCTACCGGTACCTGACGGAGTTGGCGGCGTCCGGCGAGGCGGGTGGAATCGCCGAAGTCACGTCGCCCGACGACAACCTGCAAGCCGTGTTCAAGTTCCTGGTCAAATGAGCACCGAAACACCCGACTCCATCGTGTCCGCGCCGCCCCTGGCGGCCCCGAATGCCGGCCGGCCCATTCCGAAGGCCCCGGGCGCCGTGACGGCGGCGTTGCGCGTCTTCGAGTTGTCGCTCGGCCAGATGCTCTGGTCGCGCCGCACCATCTTTCTTGGCATTGTCGTCGGGTCGCCCATCCTGCTGGGTCTCCTCGTGCGGATCCTCGAGTTCATGGGCGTCGCCGGCACGCTCAAGATGGGCGGCGCCTCGGTGTCCGGTGACGCCGCGTTCGGCACCATGATGTGGCTGCTGTACCTGCGCTTCCTGGTCCCCGTGCTCGGCGTGTTCTACGGCACGGCGCTCATCGCGGACGAGGTGGACGACAAGACGATCACGTACCTGTTCGTCCGGCCGATCATCCGCGCCGCAGTCCTGGTCGGCAAGTTCCTGGCCTACGTCGTCACCACGATCTTCGTCGTGCTGCCATCCGTCGTGGTCTTGTACCTGCTGGTGCAGCCGCTTGGGGGCGGATCGCTCGGTGCGGGGTTCCCCCGGCTCCTGACCGACCTGGGCTTGCTCGCGCTGGGCCTGGTGGCCTATGGGGCGCTGTTTGCCCTGGTCGGCGCCTGGATGAAATACCCCCTCGTGGTCGGCCTCGTGTTCGTCATCGGCTGGGAACAGCTGGCCATGGCGCTCCCGGGCTACCTCCGCAAGCTCACCATCGCCTACTATCTGCAGTCCCTGGTGCCCCATGCCATGCCCACGGACGGCTTGGGGAGTGCCCTCCAGTCGCTGTTCCGGGATACGCCAAGCCCTTCGGTCAGTATTTTGACGCTGATTGTTGCGTCTGCCGTGTTCCTGGCCCTCGGCGGCTGGCTGGTGCAGCGCCGGGAGTACGTCCTCGAGCAGTAACTGGCAGCGGACCGGGAACTTACACCCACAGCCTCCGTATGTCCCAGTAGGAGGCGAGGTCCAATATGACGGCAAAGACGCGTTACTTCCTGGTGGGGTCGGCCCTGGTGTTCGTGCTGGGGTTGTCAATTGGCCTTGTCGCTTACTACGGCGGCACTCCCGGCAAGTTGTTCGGCAAACAGGCCGGACCGGCGGAACTGGGCCTCGTGCCTGACGATGCCGCGGTGGTGGCGTATGCCAATGTCGGTCAGATCATGAAGTCGGATCTGCGCCAGAAACTGCGGCAGTTCGACGGCATGACGGACGAGGGCCGCACCGAGTTCAAGAACGAAACCGGCATCGACATCGAGAACGACATCGAATACGTGGTGGCCTACATGCAGGCGAACCAGGCGGGCACGTCCGGCGCGCTGGGCGGCCTGGTGCTTGCTCGCGGTCATTTCGACCGGAACCGCCTCGAGACGCTGGCTCGCAGCAAGGGCGCGGTGGTCGGGCAGTACAAGGGCAAGAGCCTGATCACGCCGCCCGTGGAGTCCGCTGAACCGGGTGAGAAGGCCGAGCCCAAGCCCATGGCCGTGGCGTTCCTCGAGGACGGCCTGGTGGCACTCGGCTCGGACGCGGCGGTCAAGCATGCGATCGACGGTCCGGCTGGCGCCAAGTCGGCCCGCAGCAACGCGGACCTCATGAAACTGGTGTCCGACGTCAGCGACTCCAGCATGTGGGCCGTCGGCCACTATGATGCCATCTCGGCCCAGGCCAAGCTGCCCGCGGAAGTCACGAGCCGGATTCCCCCGATCACCTGGTTCGCCGCCAGCGGCCACGTGAACGGCGGTGTGACGGTCATGTTGAAGGCCGAGACCAAGGACGAGCAGTCCGCGGCCAACCTGCGCGACATCGTCCGCGGCTTCGTGGCACTGGCCAAGATGTCGACTGGCAACAAGCCGGAGGCGATGGCGCTGTGGCCGAACGTGGAGATGGGCGGGACCGGCAACACCGTGTCGCTGTCGTTCGGTGTCAGCTCGCAGTTGATCGACGTCTTCGCGCCGAAAAAGAAGAGTCCGGGCGCTCCGGGCACACCCGAAAAACCGGAAGCGCCGGCGAAGTCTCAGAAGCCGGAAGCCAAGAAGTCGTAGGGGCGGCCGGTCCGTCGGAAATGTCGACCCGGGTATCGCGGATGTCGGTACCCGGGTCGTTCCGCGTCCGGTCCCGTTTCCCTGTTGGCCAGGCTGGAGCCTGGCGCTCCCACGGTCCGTCCGCCTTCTGCCTTTGCCCTTCCGCCTTTCCTTGACTATCCCCCCCCCGTCACCTACACTTCCATGCATACCTCATGACCCTGTTGTCGTCGCGCATTCCCACGCGACTCGTGTGAGGCGGCGCCGATTCCGGCGTGGTAGCAGCCTTTGGAGGCTCCTCTGCCTGTGAGCGAGAATGTGTTTGTCTACGGGACGCTGATGGGCGGCTTCGACCGCCGCAGGCGTGCCGGCATCGACACCCGTATGCACTTCATCGGACGGGGATGGATCGAGGCGGCGCTGTTCGATCTCGGCATCTTCCCCGCGGCAATCCCCGCGCCCGACGGGCGGGTCTGGGGCGAGGTGTACCGGGTGGATGACGATCCGTCGGTCCTCACCAAGCTCGACGAAATCGAAGGCTACCGTCCCACCGAACCCGATACCAGCCTCTACATGCGCGCGCAGGTCGATGTCACGCTCGACGACGGCCGCCGGGACCACGCGTGGGTGTACTTCTATAACGCCCCGCTCGGACGCGCGGAACGCATCGAGTCGGGCGACTATCTCGAGCACCTCAAAGTTAAGTAGCGGTCGGAGGGGCGACGGCTGCGGCGCGTGCCGCGCGCCGCTGTTCCGTGCGATACATGTGCGTCTTGATCGCCTTCAGGGCGTGCGGCGGCAATTCGACGAACTCGATGCCCGCGCGGTAGCGCACGAGATCGCCGCCCAGGTCGGCGATGCTGCAGTGGGCCACGCGGCCGCGCACGACGATCGCCGCCTCCTCCAATTCCAGCCGCACGTCGTGGATCGAGTCCAGGATCAGCGGGAACGCCGTGTCGAACTGGGCGCCGTGCTCGCCGACATCGCGGACCTCGATCGGCGCCAGGACGCTGACCTCTCCCGGGAGTCCCCCCGGCACCGGGTGCCGGCTCGATGCGCGCTTGTCCTGTTCCATCGGACGAAACTATAGCATGCAGTGGCTAGCGCGGCCCCCCGCCTTCGGGGGCCGCCGACCGGCGTCCGGCCTCCCGCCGGGCGCGTTCCAGCAGGTGTGCCAGCGCCGGCCTGGGCTGGACCACGGCGAAGATCTGGAACGCGAACAGCGAGCGGCTGATACGCAGGAGCGCCTTGTTCAGAGTCGTCAACAGGCGGCCGGCGGCCCCTGGACCGAGCGCAACCGGGAACGGAACCGGCACGCCCCGGCATTCCAGGACATCGAACCCGGCCTGCTCGAACAGGCGCGTGAAGGAGCGGAACGTGAACAGCCGCGTATGCGTCAGGTCCAGGATGCCGCGCTTGCCGTAATTGAACTGGCCGAACAGCATCATCAGCCGGACGACGATGAACGCCACGTTGCCCGTGCTCACCACCAACTTGACGTTGGGATTGCGGGCGGCCGCCGCCACGAAGTCGTCCACGAACCGCTCCGGCGACGCCAGATGCTCGATGACGTCCAGCATGACGGCGTAGTCCACCCGGTCGAGATCGATCGGAAGCGGGCTCTGGTTCAAGTCGGCGAGCTGAAAGCCATCGAGCGTGCACCCGTCGGCCAGGGGGAACTTGTCGATCCCGGTCACGTGACACTCCCGCTCGCGCAGGATCCGTCCCAGGTAGCCGCCGGCGCATCCGATGTCCACCACGCGGGACCCGCGCGGGATGCGATCGAGCGCCAGCGTGTGCGGGCTCTCGAACCCCAGCCTCGGCTGGTAGTGCGCGTTGCCGCTCGTCGCCGGCATGCAGTCGTACTTCCGGTCGTACAGGAGCGAGGAGTCCTGCGCCCGTGCCCGGAGCGAGGTGATCAGCACGTCCTTCGCGTACCTGATCCCGTTGACGCGGCAGATCTCGCTTCCGTAGTAGGTGGGAATCGGCAGTTCCTTGATGCGCAGTCCCGCCCGCATCAGTTGAATGATGATCTCGGTATCGAAGTGAAAGACGTTGGCGTCGAGCTGAAACGGGATCCGGCGCAATGCGTCGGTCGTGTAGACCCGGTACCCCGAATGAAACTCGCTCAGGTGCGACTCGAGCAGCCGGTTCTGCAACGTGGTCAGGATCCGATTGCCGATGAACTTGTAGAGCGGCATGCCGCCGCGACGGGCGTCCGCCTTTTGCAGCATGCGCGAGCCCAGCACCGCGTCGGCTTCGCCGCGCGCGAGCGGTTCGACGAGCTCGGGCAGGCACTCGGGGGCGTACTGGCCGTCCCCGTGGAGCAGGGCCACGAAGTCGAACCCGTGCTGGAGGGCGTAGTGAAAGCCGATCTTCTGGTTGCCCCCGTAGCCCTGGTTGACCGGGTTGAAGAGCACCGTCAGCGGGAACGGCAGCGTTCCGGCGCGGCGGACTGCCTCGCCGTGCTCGAACGTGCCGTCCGCCGAGCTGTCGTCGATCACCAGGACCTCGACGTCATACGTCTCGAGCAGGCTCGCCGGGATCCGCGCCAGTGTCGGATGGATGGTCTTCTCGGCGTGGTAGGCGACGATGAGCACGAGCAGACGGGGCCGGCTGTGTCCGTTCATCGTGGTGGCAACCAGTCCGGGTGAGGATGGCGATCGAAGGGCAACGAGGCAATCGGAACTGGCGGAGATCCTAGCAAATGCCCCGAGGGTCCGCAAACGCGGGTGCGCACGGATGCCTGCTTCTGGCCGCCCCCGACCCGTTCCGGCCGTCCCATTGCCGGGGAATCGGCTTATACTCGTAGAGTCTGCCTGCCAATGTCGACCCTTCCCACGAGTCGAGGAGGGTCCGGAGTGTTCGCATTATGAGACGGTCCTCTACGCTCTTGCTCGCCGCGGTGATCGTGGCGGTTCCCCTGCTATCACCTCTCCATGGCGATCAGGCGCCGCAGGGCCAGCAGGTCCAGAAGGCACAGCCCACGGCGACCTTCAAGACGCGGGTCGAGTACATTCAGGTCGACGCCACCGTGTACGACACTGGCGGTCAGTTCGTGCCCAACCTCACCAAGAACGACTTCGAGGTCTTCGAGGATGGCCGGAAGCAGAACATCGACCGCGTCGAGGTGATCAACGTGCCGGTGGAGCCGCGCTCGATGCCGGCGCTGATGTCCGGCAAGCCCTCGGAGCCCGACGTGTTCTCCAACAAGGTCCCGCCCGGCCGGCTGTACCTCATCGTCATGGACGACCTGCACGTGCACCCCGCCCGCAGCCTCGCCGCGCGACGCATCGCCCGGCAGTTCATCGAGCAGAACATGGCGCCCAATGACGTGGCCGCCGTCGTGGTGATGTCCGGCAATCGCAAGGCGTCGCAGGAGTTCACCAGCAACCGGCGCCTGCTGCTCGAGGCGGTGGACAAGTTCCAGGGGCGCAAGATCATCTCGCCCGGCCTGGCCAGCCTGTCGTACATGGGGGCTCCGGAGGAGGGCACGGCGGACGCCGCCGACCCGCAGCGCATGTTCAACGCGCGGACGTTGTTCGACATGCTCACGTCGCTGGCGACGTTCTCCGGGACGATCCAGGGGCGACGCAAATCCATCGTGATGATCGGCGAGGGGCCGGACATCGACGTGGCCGCCAATGACATCCTGCCGATGTACGCGCCGATGAACAACCGGCTCAGCCAGGGCGAGACCGGCGTGGACCCCATGCAGGTCCAGGCGCCCAAGGGCTTTCCGCTGGCGCGCCGGGAACTGCGGGACAAGCTGCGCGAGTTCATCGACGCCGCCAACAAGGCCAATGTCACGTTGTACGCCTTCGACCCCGTCGCGTACACGCAGGGCGGCGACGACATGATCGACATCGCCAGCGCCACCCCGGGCGACTACGACGCGGCCACCGGCCTCGAGATCGTGCGCAGCAGCAAGGTGCTGGACGGCATCCAGGCCGCCCAGGACAACTTGCGCACGATCTCCACGGCGACCGGCGGTTTTGCCGTGATCTCGCGCTCGTTTCCGAATGCGTTCGAACGGATCCGGGCCGACAACAGCCGGTACTACATCCTCAGCTACTACCCGACCAACGACAAGCGCGACGGGAAGTACCGCAAGATCGACGTCCGGGTGCAGAAGGCCGGACTGAAGGTCACATCCCGCCGGGGCTACGTGATGCCCAAGGCCGACAAGAAGGACGCGTCCGTCGTGATCACCAGCGAGGGCACGTCGCCTCCGCTGCGGGAAGCGTTGATGTCGGCCATGCCCGTGGCCGGCCTGCCCATCGCCGTCACCGCCGCGCCGTTCAACGCGGCGCCCGGCCGCGCGTCCGTCCTGCTGATGCTGCAGACGCCTCCCGGTTCGGTGCAGTTCCTCCAGGCGGGCGACCGCTACAACGGCAGGCTGGAAGTGTCGTTCGTGGCGATCGACGAGCTGGGGAAGACCGTGGGCGGCGAGCGGGTCGACCTGGCGATGCCGCTCAAGGCGGACATGTACAAGGCCGTCAACGAGGCCGGCCTGCTCGTCGAGTCGCGCGTGTCGCTGCCGCCAGGACGGTACACCCTGCGGATCGGGGCGCGCGACGTGAACGCCGAGCGCCTGGGCGCGATCCACTGCGACCTCGAGGTCCCCGACTTCGCCAAGCTGCCGCTCTCGATGAGCGGTGTCGTCATTTCGTCCGCCGAGACGATGGCGGCCAATCCCAGGCCGGACCCCGAACGCCGGCAGATGCTCCCCGAGACGCCGTCGGTGCTGCGGGAGTTCCGCCAGGCTGACGTGCTATCGGTGCTCACGATGGTGTACGACACCCAGATGGCCACGCCGCATTCGCTGGACATCGTGACCTCGGTCCTCGATGCACAGCGGCAGGTGGCGTTCCGGCACGAGGACACGCGATCGACCAGCGAGATCCAGGCCGCCGCGGGAACGACCGGCGGGTTTGGATACGTGGTAAAGGTGCCGCTCGCGACGATTGCGCCCGGCACCTACATACTGGCGCTCGAAGTGCGATCGCGTCTCGACGCAGACAAGCCCGTGCGCCACGAGACGGCGTTCACGGTGGTGGCGCGCTGAACGGCAAGCGGAGCCGCCGTGCCAAGGCGGCGCGAGGCGATCGGCCTCACCGCAGTTCGCGGAACCTGAGTCGGCTCTCGTAGAGCGACAAGCGGCCGGCCAGGGCGCGGTCGGCCGTTCCCCGGCTGGCCGTCAGGTCCAGCGCTTCGCGCGCCGTGGCGGCGGCCGCTTCGAAGCGGCCGGCCTCGGCATAAGCGGCCGCCAGCGTATCCAGCGATTCCGGGTCCTGCCGCGACGTCAGGCGCACCGCGCGCTCGCCCAGTTCCACCGCCCTGGCGGCATCGCGCACGCCGTCTTCCGGCGACGTGGCCAGCAGCCAGCCCAGCCGGTTCAGGAGAAAGACCTTGTCGGGCTCCGCCTCGACGGCCAGGGCGAACTGCTGTGCCGCCAGGGCGCGCCGTCCAAGCGCACCGTACGCCTCGGCAAGATTCGCGTGCGCGGTCGACAACTCGGGATCAATCGCGATCGCGCGCTCCAGGTGCGGCACGCCCTCGTCAAACCGCTGTTCGGAGCACAGAATCGATCCGAGGTTGAGGTGAGCCTTGGCGACGGGCTCCTTCAGCCGCAAGGCCTCACGCAACTGTGTTTTCGCTTCCGGTAGACGCCGCGCGGCGGCCAGTTGGACGCCGTAGTTCAGCCGCGCCCGGGGATTGTCCGGGCGCTTGTCCACCGTGTCCTGCCAGATCCGCTCGGCGCTCCAGAAGTCCCGATTCCGATCGGACGTGAGCACGCCCAGACCCACCACCACGCCCGCGAGCGCCACCAGGGCGGCGGCCCGCGCCGCGCCCAGCGCCGGCGCTTCGGGGGCCAGTCGCCCGAGCACGCGCCGCCCTAGCGCGTACGTGCCGACGACCACGAGAGCCACGACCGCGGCGAGCGCGGTATACATCCGGCGCTCGGCGGCAATCTCGGAGGCGAGCGGCAGGAAGCTCGACGACGGCGCCAGCAGCGCAAAGAACCACGCGGCAGCAAACCCCCACGGCGCCCGGCGAGCGACGGCGATCAGCGTGGCGGCGATCAGGAGCACGAGCAGCGCCGCCTGCGGCGCCACGTCGAGGATGGTTCGCGCCATCGGCCAGCCATCGTAGTCGAGGACCAGCGGAGTCGGGACGAACGAGAGCCGCAGGTAGTGCACGACCACGCCAGCCTGCGTCAGGAGGTAGGTCCACGGCGTCCAGCCCTCGCGGTCCATCCCGATCGAGTGCGGCCACCGCTCCAGTGCAAGGCCGGCCGCGACGACCGCCCAGGTCGCGGCCAAGCCGGCATACAAGCGCCACCGGAGCCACGGGGCGCGGGGCGCCTCCGCGGCCTCAGCCGTCCGGGATCCGAAGATCCAGTCCCACGCGAGAATGACAAACGGCGCGGTCACCATGGTCTGCTTGCTGCCCATGCCCAGGGCGCACGCGAGGATGGCGGCGGCCGTCCATCCGCGCCGTCCGAATATGGGGTCAGACCCCATCTTGCGGGTTCCTGAGATGGGGTCAGACCCCATGTCCCCCGGTTCCGCCGCCCGGATCGCGCAGTACAGCGTGAGGAAGTAGAAGAGGCCCATCAGGACCTCGGTCCGTTGCGTGATGTATGTGACGGCGTCGGTCGTCAGCGGGTGGACGACCCAGAGGAGAGCCACGGCCGCGGCCAGCCAGTTCGAGACGGGGCCGTAGCGCGGGCGGAGCCGCTCCGACAGGAGCGTGCGCCGGACCACGCCGACGAGCGCGAGCGCGGCGAGCACGTGCAGCGCCAGGTTCATGCCATGGTAGCCCCACACGTTGGCCAGGAATCGCGTCTCGACATCGGGGGGCGCGGCCGGGCCGCCGGGTGTCATGACGTCCCGGGACTCGGGCGGCGCCAGCGCGTAATTGACGGCCAGCGTCAGGCTCGCGACGGGCCGCGCCGAGACCGGGCTCTCGGGCGGCGCGGCCATCGCCCGGGTCAGCGGCCACAGCGCGCGGATGTTCGGGTTGCGCTGGATCGCGAACTCGTCGTCGAAGACGAAGACGCCAGCGAAACTCGTCTGGTAAGCGACGATCGCGGCAATGGTGACGAGGAGCGCGACCAGCGCGGTCATGGCCACGCGGGGCGCGGCCGAGCGGCTCTGGCTGGTAGTGGCCACGCGGGTGACCCGGTTCCGGCGCGGTCGTGGAGTTCGGCCCATGTCCGGCGATCTTAGCGTACGACTCCCGGCGTACAAACGAAGGGCCCCGCGGATGTTCGACCCGCGAGGCCCCCCAAGGTGCCCTAGACCGCGCGGCCTAGAGCCTGGACTGGACGAAGTTCGTTAGAACGAGAACTTCGCGCTGATCCGGATCTGCCGGCGGCTCTGGTACTGGTCGGCCACCTTCCAGAACGGGTTCTCCCACAGCGTGCCGCCGTAGGCGCCACCCGCCGCCTTCGGCAGCGTGTAGAGGTAGACGGCGTTCGCCACGGTGTACGCGCCGGGCTGATTGACCGTGCCACCGGGGAATGCCGCCGTGGTGCCCGAGTAGAAGAACGTGATCGGCAGGCCGACGTTCGAACGAGCCGAGCTCGACGAACCGTTCAGCAGCACGTTGCCGTACCCCTGGTAGTAGTAGTTGGTGATGTTCTTGAGGTCCAGAACGTTGTCGAAGTTCGCCGCGATGCTCAGACGGCGATGGCCGCCCATCTTGAATTCCTGGGTCAGCACCAGGTCAAGATTGTTGTAGACCGGCAGGCGGCCCATGTCGTTGCGCCCGTAGGCGAACACCGGGTAGCCGCCCGTGCTGGCGCGGAACACCGTCGAATTCGGCAGACCGCTTTCCAGGATCCAGAACGCCCCGGCCGACAGGCCGAAGTTCCAGTCGTAGCTGCCCGACACCTTGAACTGGTGCGGCCGGTCGGAGTTCAGCACGCCTTCGACGAGGTGCTGATTGATGTCATAGCTCATGACCGTGTTGTCCCACAGCCGGTTGACGTTCGGGGAGTTGCGCCCCCATTCGTCAGAACTCGCCAGGCCGGGGTAATTGCCGAAGATGCGGCTGTACGTGTAGGTCGCATCCGCCGCCCAGTTGTGGGCCAGGCGCTTACGCAGGTGGACTTCCATCGCGTCGTAGTTGCGCTTGGTCTTGCCCTCGACCAGGCTCGGGAAACGCGGTTCCATGGCAACGGCGTAGCCTTCGCCCGGGTTGGCGATCAGGTAGTCCTCAACGAGGGTCTGACCGGACGGATCCGATCCGAGGTCCGGCGCGTAGATGCCCGTGTCCTCGATCGTGCGCGTCACCCACTTGTGGATGTAGCGCAGACCCAGCGACATCGTCGGGTTCAGCTCGTGGTCGAGGCCGACCTGGAAGTCGCCCGTGCGGACCGGCTTCAGGTTCGGGTCAATACCCGTCATGCCCGGCCGGTTGAAGTAGTCGGCGAAGATCGGGTCGGGCTGGTTGGAGCTATGCCGCCAGTCCGTGGAGGTGATGAACGTGCCCGGGCAGCCCGTGTTGCCCTCGCCGCACTTGACGGCGTTGAAGTCGTAGCTGTCGAGCGTCCAGTCGTAGGTGACCCAGTGGTCGCCGCCGAATGAACCGCGGGGCAGTTCCAACTTCGTGATGTCGTAGTACCAGCTGTAGCTGCCGTAGAGCTTCCACTTGCTGTCGCCCTTCATGTCGTAGGCGAACCCGAGACGAGGCGCGATCTTGTCCTTCATCCCGAAGTTGATGCTCATCTGGCAGTTGGGATCGTTCGGCGCGGTCGAGCAATCCGGGACGCCCGTCTTGTACGACGGCACGTTCTCGTTCTCGGCGCGGACACCGGCGTTGACGGTCAGCTTGCTGCTGACCGACCAGGTGTCCTGGAACCAGATCGAGTAGTTGTTCGAGTGGACGTTGCCCACCGTGCCGTTCTGCACCAGTTCGTAGTAGCCGTACTTGCCCCTGGAGCCCGCGTAGTCCTGGTTCCAGTACACGGTCACCTGCGGCTTGGTGAGGCCCGACTGCACGTCGTTGCCGAACCGCTCGTAACGCAGCCCGAACTTGAACGTGTGCTGACCGGCAAACGACTTGAACAGCGTGCCGTTCACGTTGGCGAACACGCGGTTGAAGATGTTCTTGCCGGTGCCGGACGACGTGAGCGTGGTGTTGGCCCAGCCGGTGGCCTGGCAGAGGCTCGACGGCACGTCGGAGTACCCGCAGGGCGTGCCGTTGTAGATGTAACGGATGTCGTTGTACCGCACTTCGGGCGGCGTGGTGTTGTTGTAGTAGAAGTAGCCCGCCGTGCCGTTGATGAAGAACGTCGGCGTGACGACCCAGTCCACGTTACCCGAGTAAGCGTTGTTCCAGGAGTCGCTGCCGTTCTTCACGTAGGTGTTGTCGAACGTCGTCTGGTCGAGCACCCCGTTGACGAGGGGCAGGTTCGTCGTCGTGTAGCCCTTCGTCGACGTGCCAGCCGCGATCCACGGGTAGCTCGCGTTCAGCGGGAAGCCAATCGGGTCGTTCTCCGGCTGCAGCCCCGGCGCGCCGCCGCGAGAATGATTCTTCTGGTTCGACCCGCTGAACCGGATGCGCAGGTTGTTGGTAACCTGCGCCGTGGCGTTGTAATTGAGGTAGTTCGAATAGTCGGACCAGTTGAACGTGCGCTTCGTCTGGGCCGGGTCGTTGAGGAACGTCGCGTCGCGGTTGTAGATGTTCTTCGAATAGGACCAGCCGGCGTAGTACCACAGCTTGTCCTTGAACACCGGGCCGCCGATGTCGGCCACCGGACTGTAGTACTTCCACGGTGTGTCGGTCGCCAGCAGGTCGGCACTGCCAACGCACGGCACCGCGGCGCCGCCAGGCTGGTTCCCCACGGCGGAGGAACTCTGGGCCGCACCGAGAGCCGTCATGATCCCGGAGCTGTTGCAGCCGGTGCCTTCAGGCGTGTAGTTGGCCGCATTGCCGCCGTACGCGTACGGATAGAAGCGGTGATAGCCGCGGCGATCGCCGTAGCCCCAGCTGCCCTGGTTGTAGATGCCCACCGTCCCGCGAATCGAGTTGGTGCCCGACTTGGTGATGGCGCTGACGACACCGCCCGTCGATCCCCCGAACTCCGCGTTGTAGCCCGACGACTTGACCTGGACTTCCTGGATGAAGTCGATCAGCATCGTCTTACCCTGCGTGCCCGCCTGCAGGTTGGTCGTGTCCATGCCATCGATGATGAACCGGTTCTCCGAACCCGACGACCCGTCCACCTGGATGCCGCCCTGGCGCGCTTCGCTCTGGGCGCCGGCCGCGGTCGATACGACGGAGGCGAAGTCGCGCCCCTTCGGGATGCGATCAATGACTTCCTGGTTGACCGTCGTGAAGGCCGCGTTCTGCTTGGTGTCGATCAGCGGCGATTCGCCGGTGACCTTGACCGTCTCGGACAATCCGCCGACGCTCAGCGTCAGGTTGACAGTCATCAACTGGCCGAGCGCGATACCCGCGTTGTCGACCTTGCCCGGGGCAAAGCCATCGAGCTTCGCCGTGACGGTATAAATGCCAGGCGGCAGCGCGGGGAATCGGTAGACTCCCTGTCCGTCGGTGACCGTTGTGCGGGCACCAGAGACCTTCGCACTCGTCACCTCGACGGTGACACCGGGCAGCACGGCGCCCGAGCTGTCCTTGACCACGCCCTGGATCGAACCGCTCTGTTCCTGCGCGAAGGCCGCGCCGGCCAGCGCCAGAATGCACAGAAGCGCTCCGAAGAGCACGATTCCGCGACTTCTCATTACTAGTCCTCCTGAGTTGGACCAATCAACCAGCAGCACGAACCACCGGGGGACCGTCAGTCACATCGAACAGACTCGCGTGGCCGCTGCTGCGTCCGGACGGGAGTGTCCCGACCGTTTCCTCTGTTGTGGGGGATCCCCTGATTGCCGGCGGCCCCGACAGCTGCCGACACTCCTCCCCGCAGAAATCAAAGCACACGGCGTGCCAGAGTGGCTGATATAAATGTCCAATATTGGCAGTAACTTACGGGTTGGTAATCGAGGCTCGAATCGTCGAAATCCAACGAGTTGGATTTCGAATGGTTGTTCAGTCCAAGAATTTGGATTCCGACGGTCAGAACGGGCGACTCCGAGCACGAGGGCAGGCGGCACGAAGTCTCCGACTGGCTTTGGGAAGGGTTTTGATAAGATACTGCCTTCTTCTCACCGGCCAAACACGTGACTCGGACCGCTGCCAGCCTGCCGGCGGTCCGACTCCATTGTCGGCCCTTGTCGGTACGAATGCAGCGGTTTCCGTGCGGAGGAGTGTGTCATGCGCATTGCGGTAATACCCGGTGACGGCATCGGGATCGACGTCACCGACGAAGCCGTCAAGGTGCTGAAGGCCGTGGCCGGCGTCTATGGCTGCCCGCTCGACCTCGAGATGCTCCCGTACGGCGCGGACCACTTCCTGAAGACCGGCGTCAGCATGCCGGCCAACGGCTACAAGATGCTGCGCGACGAGTTCAACGCCATCTACATCGGCGCGCTCGGCGACCCGCGCATCCCGGACATGCGGCACGCCCGCGACATCCTGCTCGGCACGCGCTTCGAACTTGATTTGTACGTCAATCACCGCCCGGTGAAGTTGTTCGACGCCCGGTTGTGCCCGCTGAAGGACCGCGGCCCGAAGGACGTGAACTTCGTCGTCTTCCGTGAGAACACCGAGAGCATGTACGTCGGCATCGGCGGCCGCTTCAAGGCCGGCACCGAGGACGAGATCGCCATCCAGGAGGACATCAACACCTGGAAGGGCGTCCATCGCATCATCAGGCACGCCTTCGAGTTCGCCAAGGCCAAGGGCCTGACCAAGGTGTGCATGGCGGACAAGAGCAACGCGCTGACGATGGCGCACGCGCTGTGGCAGCGGGTGTTCTGGGAGATGGCGCCGCTGTACCCGGGCATTGAGCCCACGCACCTCTACATCGACGCGTTGACGATGCAGATGGTGAAGAACCCGGGCCAGTTCCAGGTGATCGTGACCAATAACATGTTTGGCGACATCATCACCGACCTCGGCGCGCAGCTGCAGGGCGGCCTCGGGATGGCGGCGTCGGGCAACCTGCATCCGGGGCGCACGTCGATGTTCGAGCCGGTGCACGGCTCGGCGCCGAAGTACGCGGGCAAGAACGTGGCGAACCCGTTTGGCGCGATCCTGTCGGCGGGGCTCATGCTCGAGTATCTCGGCCTGGACCGTGAAGCCCGCGCGGTGGAAGCCGCGGTCGAGCACGCGGTGGTCACGGGCAATGGCCCCGCGGACGTCTTCGGGAAGCTCGGCACGCGCGAGACCGGCGACTTTGTCGCGGCCTATATCAAGAAGCAGAAGGTGTAGGGTAAGCGGAAAGGCCAAAGGGGAAGGGGAATAGGGCACGTCCCTTCGCCTTCCGCTTTTCCCCTTTCCCTTTTTTCTTTCCCCTGACTACTGGAGGCATCAATGGCGATCCGTACCGTAGGCGTCCTGGGCTGCGGCCTGATGGGCAGCGGTATTGCCCAGGTGGCGGCGCAGGCCGGCTATCCGACGATCGTGCGCGAGGTGGACCAGGCCCTGCTGGACAAGGGATTCGACCGCATCCGCAAGTTTCTCGACAAGGGCATCGAGAAGGGCAAAGTGACGCCGGAGGTCAAGGCAAAGACCCTCGCGAACCTGAAGGGCACCACCAAGGTCGAGGACCTGGCCGGTTGCGACATCGTGATCGAAGCCATCATCGAGAACCTGGACGACAAGAAGAAGACCTACGCGGCGGTCGAAGCGGTGGTGGGGCAGCACACCCTGCTGGCGTCGAACACATCGTCGCTGTGCATCACCGAGCTGGCGGCGACCACCAGGCGGCCGGACAGGTTCGTCGGGATGCATTTCTTCAACCCGGTTCCGCTGATGAAACTCGTGGAGGTCGTGAAAGGGCTGGCGACCGCCGAGGCGCATTTCAAGACGGCGTACGACTTTGCCGTGTCGCTCGGGAAGGACGCCGTGGTGGCGCCGGATCGCCCGGGCTTCATCGTCAACCGGCTGTTGGTGCCGTACCTGCTGGACGCGATTCGTGCCTATGAGAATGGCCTGGGCACCGTCGAGGACATCGACAAGGGCATGGCGCTCGGCTGCGGGTATCCGATGGGGCCGTTCACGCTGCTGGACTACGTCGGCATCGACACGACGTATTACATCGCGGAGATCATGTTTGCCGAGTTCAAGGCGCCGATGTACGCGGCGCCGCCGCTGATGAAGCGGATGGTGCTGGCGGGCCACTGGGGCCGCAAGACCGGCCGGGGGTTCTACGATTACAGCGGGACGTAGGGGATAGGGGAAAGGCGGAAGGCGAAAAACAGAATCGGCCTTTGGCCTTTCCCCTTTCCCCTTTTCCCTTTCCCCTTCCGCCTCCCGCCTGCTTCCGATCGCCTATCGCCCGTTTGGGACTCCGCCTCCGATCCCATAAACTAGGGTCATGGAGAACCTGGTCCGGCAGCTGCTGACGGCGCTCGGCGAAGACCCCTCCCGCGAGGGCCTGCTCGACACGCCCCGGCGCGTCAACAAGTCCCTGAAGTTCCTCACGAGCGGCTATCACGAGAACATCGACGAAGTCCTGAACGACGCCTTCTTCACCGTGGACTACAGCGAGATGGTGATCGTCAAGGACATCGACTTCTTCAGCCTGTGCGAACACCACTTGCTGCCGTTTTTCGGCAAGTGCCACGTGGCCTACATCCCGCGCACGAAGGTGGTGGGTCTCAGCAAGATTCCCCGGCTGGTGGACGTGTTCTCGCGGCGCCTGCAGGTGCAGGAGCGGCTCACCAACCAGATTGCCGAAACGATCAAAGAGAAGCTGGACCCGCTGGGCGTGGCCGTGGTCATGGAAGCCACGCACCTGTGCATGGCCATGCGCGGCGTGGAGAAGCAGCGGTCGTATTGCGTGACGAGCGCCATGCTCGGCGCGTTCCGCGAGCGCGACCGGACGCGCGTGGAATTCCTGGACCTCATCCGCCAGAAGAGCGCGTACTGATGGCTTGTTGAGCCCGGGTCTGAAGACCCGGGGCTACCCCCCGGGTAGTACGTAGCCACGGACCTTCAGGTCCGTGCATGACAGTACGTAGCCACGGGGCTTCAGCCCCGTGAACATAGGACGATATACTGCGCGTGATGCATCGACTGACGGCTTGTGTTCTCGTGTCGGCCCTCGTGGCCGCTCCGGCGTGGGCGCAGCCGACCGCGAAGAAGCCGGCCGCGACCGCTGCCAAGCCGCAGACCGCGCCGCCGGCGAAGGCGGTGTCGGGCAAGACCGTGATCGAACCCGCCGACGTGACGTGCGCGTCGCCGCTGGGCGTCGGGATCAAGACGCAGCGGTCGTTCTGTGACGTGCCCATCGGGCGGACGTCTGGCGACGGGATCCTGATTACGCTGCCGCCCCACAAGGGCACGCTCGTCCTGACATTCGACCTGCACAACCGCCAGACGTACTCCGAGGAGCAGGCGAAGACGGGCCGGGCCTACGCCCGGCTGACCGCCACCGTGGGCGTGATGACACTGGACAACACGCTGGTGACGCGGGCCGTCGTGCAGAACGAGTTCCGGTTCGAGGCAGATCTCTTCGATCGCATCGGGGGTGGCGCGGGCCCGTCCGGGATGAAGGCCGTGGCGCCGACCGGGCTCGAGTCCATCCGCGTTCAGCTGCCGGAGAAGGTGAACGAGGTCTGCGTCCTTGGCGAGCGCCTGACGGTCCGGCGGGTGGACGCCGACGAGACGTTCTCGGCCCCCGGCCGTCCGATCGCCCTCATCAGCAACGTGATGGTGGAGTACACGCCGCAGCCCGCAAGAAAGGCGCCGGCGAAGAAACCGCCGGCGCCCATCAAGAAGAAGTAGAGGGGCCCTACTTCGCGACGACATCCTCGCGGACGTCCTGTGTCCTGCCCCGGGCGCCCTTCAGCGAGTTCAGGGAAATCAGGCTCGGATCCTCCTTCAGCACGTGCTGGCGGTAGAGCCGCGCCATCTCGTCGTGCTGCTTCCGCTCCGCGGGTGTCATGTGCTGGAGCTTCCTCGCCTGGACCTGTTCCTCGCGGGCGTTCTTGGCAATGCCCAGGTCGTCGAGGTCCGTCTGCGCGCCGGCGGCCACCGCCTCGGCGTTCAGCACCAGCGAGTGCGCGGTGGTCGCGAGCGGCACCGGCTTGTTGCCCGCGAAGATTTCGTGGCGGCCGTGCTCGTCGTACCACTTCGTGAGCGTGGCCGTCATGTGCATCTTCTCGACGATCTGGCGCCAGCCGATGCCCGTGTTGTAGGCGCAGAACGAGATTTCGCCCATCTGCGTCGCGTACGGGATGATGCACATCTCCGTGCGGCGGAAGTCGTAGTTGAACAGGTCCTGGAACCACATGCCGGCGATGAACAGGAACAGGAACTTGTCCGACCGCCGCTTCTCGACGTCCGCGATGGTGCGGCCGTCGCCCACCTTGCCGTAGTCACGCTTCGTGGCGCCGAACGCCTTGTCAAAGCGCTCCATCAATCCGAACACCGTCAGCCTGGACGGCGCCTTGAACGAGTCGTAGTTGCGCATCAGCGAGAGCGCCATGCCCAGCGACGACCAGAACCGGCCGCGCGCGGTATCGGTGACCAGGCGCACGTCCTTCGCCAGTTGCGGGCCGTCCACGAACGCCGTGAATGCCACGCGCTCCTTCGTGTCCTTGTCCACCAGCACCGCCGTGCCGATGCCGCAGTTCGGGTGGCACCCGCAGCTGACGTTGCCGAAGAAGTTGTCCGGGCCCTTCACGAGGTCCGCCCAGTCGGTGAACGTCGAGATGAACGAGATCGGGAACCAGTCGCGGGACGGCTCGCCGATGCCGGTCTGGTCCTTCACGTCGTGCGCCAGGTTGGCCAGCGTGTACCGCTGTGCCGCTCTCCGCTCGGGGGTGATCTCCTCGTCGCGGCCCGTGAACGACACCGGCTGGAACGACAGGAACGAGATCTTCTTCGGATTGTCGAGGGCGAACTCGATAATCCGCCCGACCTGCTCGTTGTTGACGCCGTTGACGATGGTCACCACCGGCACGATGTCGATGCCGGCGCTCCACATGTTCTCGATGGCGCGCAACTTCACGTCGAACAGGTTGCCGACGCGGCGGTGCGAGTTGGCCGCGTTGCCGATGCCGTCGAACTGCAGGTAGGCGAAGCGCAGGCCCGCTTCGGCCGCTTGGCGGCAGAACTCAGGGCTCTTGGCGAACTCGATGCCGTTGGTGGCGGCCTGGACGCTGTTGTAGCCCACCTTCTTGGCGTAGCGCACCGCGTCCAGGAAGTGCGGTGACATCGTCGGCTCGCCGCCCGAGAACTGCACCGACATCTGGCGCCGCGGTTTGATCGAGATCGCGTTGTCGAGGGCCGTCTTGATGTCCTCCCACGACAACTCGTGCACGAACCCCACCTGGTTGGCATCCATGAAGCACGGGTCGCACATCATGTTGCAGCGATTGGTCAGGTCGATCGTGAGGACTGAGCCCCGACCGTGCTTGATGGTGCTGCTGCCGTGGTTGTGGAGCTTCTCGTCGTTGTGCGCGTCGATGTCGCGGCCGGGGAACACCTCCTCGAGGTGCGCGAACATTTCCGGGTCGGTCGACATCACGTCCTCGAAGTGGCCGTGGATCGGGCAGTCCTTCACCATGAGGATCTTGCCATCGCGCTCGAGGATGGTCGCCTTGATCTCGCCGACCTTCTCGGTGAGGAGGACGGAGACGTCCTGACGGCCGTCGAGGATCTCCTTGCGCGCTTCGATCACGCACGTGGGGCAGAGCGAGTCGGTCTCGCGCGGGAACCCGAGCGTGGGCTTGGTCTTCTCCCACGACTTCTGAAGCGGCTTGTCGGACCACTTCGGCGTAAAGGACGGACGCATCATCCTCTTGCTGGCGGCCGCGTAGCCGGCCCACAGGCCGTTGGCGACAACGGACAAACCCTTTTCGACGTACTTAACGGCGGCGTGGCCCATGCCCTCGTCTCCTGAAGTTGCAGTTTATATTCAGACTGGATTAGTCGATATTACAGGTTAAACGGCTGCAAATACAACAGGTTACGGTGAATTGGCCGAGGCGATGCCTGAACGGGCGCTACGAGAGGGTGAATGGGCGCGACGGCCTGGGAGCGCCAGGCTCCAGCCTGGCTGACGGTGTGTCGGTGAAATATCATGGTCCGGTCTCAATGACTTCCACGCGCCGCCTGCCGTCGCTCGCCCTCACGCTCGACATCGTCGCCGGTGTCGCGCTGGCCGTGGCCCTCGTCGGATGGCTGACGGATGGTGCAGGCATCCACCTCGGGCCGTGGACGCTGCCTGTCCGCGAGGTCTGGCGGCCGCTGGTCGTCGCCCTGGTCGCGCTCGTCCTGAAGGTGTTCGCGGGACGGGATCCTTCGGAGAGGGGAGCGCCCAGCCAGGTGGTCGCGCATGTGGCTTTCGCCTTCGGGGTCGGCACGATCGTGCTGCTGTGGGCCCACTACCAGGTGCGCTACTGCGGCGGCGCAGACAGTTTTGGTTACATGAGCGCGGCGAAGGCCATCGCGACCGGCACACTGGTGCAGCCCCAGCCCATCGCCTCGCTCTTACCGTTTGCGGGCGCCATCGACGCCGCCACACCGTTCGGCTGGACGCCAGCGCCCGGCGCCGACGCGTTGGTGCCGTTTTACCCGCTGGGTTTCCCGGTCGTCGTGGCGGCATTCATGGCGGTTGGGGGCACCGGCGCCGGCTTCTACGTGCCGCTCCTCGCCGGCATTGGTGTCCTGGTGCTGACGTACAGGCTGTCGCGCTCGCTGTCGTCCTCCGTGGTGGCCGGTGCCACGACCGTTGTCGTCGCCTTCAGTCCGATGGTCACGAACATGACCGTGCAGCCGATGAGCGACATCCCGGCTGCGTTCTGGTACCTCGCCGCGGTGGCGGCGTTGTTCGCGTCACCGTCGCGGCCGGTGATGGCCGGTTTCGCCTTTGGGATGGCCGTGTGGACGCGTCCCCTGATGCTCGTGACGGCTCCCGCGCTGCTCTTCATCACGGGAGCGAACTGGCGGATCATCGTGCGGTTCTGCGCGGGCGCGGCGCCCGTGATGGCGGCCATCGCTGGTGTCCAGTGGTGGCTGTACGGCAGTCCCTTTCGCACGGGTTACGGCAGTGCCGCCGGTCTCTTCACGACCGGCACTCTCGCGGTCAACGCGTGGGCATACGCGAAGTGGATCGTCATCATTCATTCGCCGGTCTTCATCGTCGGGCTGGCCGCCGGGGTCTGGCGCGCCCCGCGCCGGCTGGCATGGGCGGCGCTCTGCGGGCTGGCGCTCGGCGTGCTGCCGTACCTCTTCAAGCTGGCGTATTTCGACGACTGGGATCTGGTCCGTTACGTCCTGCCCGTGCTGGTGCCGTGCCTGATCGTGGCCTGCCTTGGTGTTGGGGACGTGCTGCAGCGGTGGCTGACGCGCAACTGGTCCGTGGCCGCCATCGTGTCGTGCGCGGCGCTCGCGGCCGTCGGGTCGTACACGTTCGTCGCCAACCGCGCCACGTTCCACCTGGTCTTCCAGGAATCACGGTACTCGCTGGTGGCCGAGTGGGTGAGCACACACACGCCGCCGACGGCCGTGGTCCTGGCGGAAGGCCACAGCGGGAGCCTCCGGTTCTACGCGGCCCGGACCACGCTGCGCACGGACGTCCTGCCGGCGGGTTCGCTCGCCGCCACCGTGAACAGCCTTCGCCGGAACGGGCACGAGGTCTTCGCGGTGGTCGATGGCGAGGAGGAGGCGCGGCCCTTCAATCAACGGATGGCGGAGGCGCGGGGGGCCGTGCGTGCGGAACCCATCCATCGCAGCCGCGAGGCAGTGATCTACCGGCTCGAGGCCCCGTAGGGCGTCAGTGGACCAGGCCGCGGCCCGGGGGCGCCGTTTGGACCAGCGCCTTCATTTCCAGCAGGTCGACGAGGCCGTCGCAGCGGGTGGCGACGCTGTCGCACTCGAGGAGCGCTTGCCGCTCGATCGGATCGAGGTCGAGATACTGCGCCAGCGCGTTGATCACTTCCTCATCCGACAGGCTGGTGGGAAATGTCCGCTCGGGGGCATCGGTCGCGCTCGTGAGCAGCCGCTCGAGCGTGTGGCGCTGGCGACGGACCGCGTCCCGGTCAGCGTCGTTGAACTGGTCGGCCAGGTAATCCACCTGCGCCCGGCGGTACGAGCGCTCGGCTTCCTCGGTCAGAATCCGGAACCGCTCGATCCCCCGCAGGACGATGTTGTAGCGGCCGTCATCGAGTTCTTCGACGTGGCTGATCAGGCCCGCGCAGCCCACCGCGAAGACGGGCGGCTGATCGGCCGGCTCCCGGTCCCAGCCGGGCCTCAGCAGCGTCATGCCAATCAGGCGATCGCCCGCCAGCGCGTCTTTCACCATCTCGCGATAGCGCGTCTCGAAGATGTGGAGCGGCAGGAACACGCCGGGGAACAGGACGACGTTCGGCAGCGGAAAGATCGGGATGACAGATGACAACATGGGGTCAGGTCCAAAGTGTAAGATCTATCGGGACGATTGGATCCACGGAATTGAAGAAATCTTCCATTTTGGACCTGACCCCAGCACGGCCACTGGTGATTGCCCATCGGGGTGGATCGGGGCTCGCGCCGGAGAACACGATGCCGGCGTTCGAGAACGGCATGGTGTGCGGGGCGGACGGCCTCGAGTTCGACGTTCGGCTGTCGCGCGACGGCGTGGCCGTGGTCATCCACGACCCGACGGTGGATCGCACGACGAACGGGACCGGCGACATCGCCGCGCTGACGACGGCGGAACTGGCGGCGCTCGACGCCGGATACCACTTCACGCGGGACGGCGCCTTCCCGTTTCGCGGCCGCGGCATCGGCGTGCCGGCCCTGCGCGACGTCTGTGCGCGGTTCCCGGCGGTCCCGCTGCTGGTGGAAATGAAGATCGCGAGCGACGCGCTGGCTGCCGCGGTGGTGAAGGAGATTCACGCCGTCGACGGCGTCGACCGCATCACCGTCGGGTCGTTTCACCAGGGGGCGATCGATGCCGTGCGCAAGATCGAACCCCGGCTGCGCACCGGCGCCGACACGGACGAAATCAAGAGCGAGATGACGCGGGCGCTCTTCGGCCGCACGCCCAAGGCCGGGCGGTTCCACTCGTTCCAGGTCCCGGAGCTCTTCACCGGCATCCGTATCGTGACCGAGGAGTTCGTGACGCGCGCCCACCAGGCCGGGATCACCGTCATCGTCTGGACCGTTGACCGCGAAGACGACATCCGGCGCCTGCTGGACTGGGGCGTCGACGGCATCATCACCGACCGGCCCGACATTGCCGTGCCCGCCGTGCACGCCTGGTACGGGGAGCGGCAGGCGGCAACCGGCCCATCCCGCTGAGGAGCCATGCAGGAACCCACGCTCCACGACATCTACGACGCCCGTCCCCGCGTCTACCGGCACCTGAAACCTACGCCGCTCCTGACGCACCCGCTGGTCGTGGCGGAAATCGGCACGCGCGTCCTGGTGAAGCACGAGAACCACAATCCGACGGGCGCGTTCAAGATCCGCGGCGGACTGAACCTGGTGGCCACCCTCGGCGCGAGCGATCGCTCCGGCGGCATCGCGACGGCTTCGACCGGCAACCACGGCCAGTCGCTCGCCATGGCGTGCGGGCTGCAGCGCGTGCCGTGCACGATCTACGTCCCGGTGGGGAACAACCCGGAGAAGAACGCGGCCATGCGCGCGTTTGGCGCGACGGTCATCGAGCACGGCGTCGACTTCGACGAGGCGCGCGCGCGCTGCGAGCAGGACGCGCGGGACCGCGGCTACCGCTACGTGCACCCAGCCAACGAACCGCTGCTGGTGGCTGGCGTCGGGACGTACGCCCTGGAGATCTTCGAGGAGGTGCCGCGAGTGGATGCCGTGTTCGTGCCGATTGGCGGCGGCAGCGGCGCGTCGGGACTCGTCACGGTGCGCAGCGCACTGGGGTCGTCCGCGCGGATCATCGGCGTGCAGGCGGAACGAGCCGACGCGTTTGCGCGATCGTGGCGCACCGGTCACCGCGTGGTCGGGGAGCGGGCCGACACACTGGCGGAGGGCGTGGCCACCAGGGTCACGTTCGACATGACCTACGACCTCCTCAAGCGCGAGCTCGACGATATCGTCACGCTGACAGAGGACGAACTGGCCGAGGGCGTGCGGTTCGCGCTGCGCGCGACACACAACCTGGCTGAGGGGGCGGGCGCCGCGTCACTGATGGCTGCCTGGACGCGACGCCGCGAACTCGCCGGCAAGACCGTCGTGTGCGTGATGAGCGGCGGGAACATCGATACGGCGCTGCTCGCGCGCATCCTGGGACAGCAACGGTAGGAAAGGCGCCGCGGCGCGCCTCGATTCCTGTCCACCGAATTGGAGACGGGCTACGGCGGGTTGGATGACGGCGGAGGCATGCCTCCGGCCCTCGAAGCCGTTCTGACGTCAAAGAGTCAGCCTGCGACTCACAGCGCGCGCTCCTTCCCCACGGGGCTCAGCCGGGCGCGTTATTTGCATCCAGGATGACGCACCGGCATCGCGGGCTGGGCAGCGAACAAGGAGAGACCTATGCGTGGAATCCTCCGGCCAGTCGTTGCGTTCGGCATCGCCGCCATGCTTCTTGGAGTGTCGGCGTCCGCATTCAGGCAGCCACCCGCTCTGGGTTCCATTGACGGCCGCGTCACCGATGCCCAGGGTGGGCTCTTGCCGGGTGTGACGGTGGCCGTCACCTGTCAGGCCAGCGGATTCAACGCCCGCGCGATTGCGGACAGTGCGGGCCGGTTCCGCTTCGACAAGCTGCCACCCGGATCGTGCGAGGTCAAAGCCTCCCTGGCGGGCTTCAAGGCCAAGGCGGTGACGGCGACGCTCGTGGCGGGACGCACCGAGAGCCTGACCATCGTGATGGAGGTGGGCTCGTTGTCGGAGGCCGTTGCGGTGTCGGTCACGGCGCCGACGGTACGAGGCGTTGGCGGCGTCGCGGCCGCCGCCGGCGGCGCTCTTGGCGGCGGTGGATATCACCCGGGATATCCGCGCCCACCGTACCAACCGTGGCGGTGGCCGGCTGGCCCCACCAGCACGACCTCGTTCGACAAGATCGAGGAGCCGCCGTTCCTGGTGGTCTCGGCGAACCCGCTCTCGACGTTTTCGGCCGATGTCGACACCGCGTCGTACGCCTATGCGAGACGCTCGCTGACGCGTGGCGCCCTGCCGCCGAAGGACGCCGTTCGCATCGAGGAGTTCCTCAACTACTTCCGGTACGACTATCCGAATCCGAGCGGCCAGGAACCATTCGCCGTGGTCACCGAGGTTGGCGCATGTCCGTGGAACACCCGGCACCAGCTCCTGCACATCGGGCTGCAGGCACGCCGCATCGCCGCGGCCGAGGCCGCCCCCCGCAATCTGGTGTTCCTACTCGACGTGTCGGGGTCGATGGAGCCTGCCGACAAGCTGCCGCTCGTCAAGTCCGCCATGAGCCTGCTGGCGAACCGTTTGACGGCGCGCGATCGCGTCGCCATCGTGACGTACGCCGGTAACGCCGGCGTGGCCCTGGCACCTACCCGTGGCGACGAACACGGGCGCATCCTCGATGCCATCGGCCTGCTCCGGGCTGGGGGCTCGACCAACGGCGCGGGCGGAATCGAGATGGCGTACCGGCTTGCGAGCGACCACTTCGACCGTGAGGGCGTCAACCGCGTGATCCTGGCGAGCGACGGTGACTTCAACGTCGGTGTCACCAGCCGCGGCGATCTGCTCACCCTGATCGAAGCGAAGCGGAAGACCGGGATCTTCCTGTCCGTGCTGGGCGTGGGCGACGACAACCTCAAGGACGGGACGATGGAGCAGCTGGCGGACCGGGGCAACGGCAACTACGCGTACCTCGACACGCTGGAGGAAGCCCAGAAGGTGCTCGTCAGGGAAGCGAATGCTACTTTCATTCCGGTCGCCAAGGACGTGAAGATCCAGGTGGAGTTCAATCCGTCGCGCGTGGCCGCCTACCGGCTGATCGGCTACGAGAATCGCGCGATGCAAGCCGAGGACTTCGCCGACGACAAGAAGGATGCGGGTGAGATCGGCGCCGGCCAGTCCGTCACGGCGGTCTACGAGTTGGTTCCGCGAGGCGAAGAGGCGTCGGTGCCATCCGTGCCCCCACTGCGGTACCAGGACGATCGCGGCCGGACGGCCGCCGCCGCGTCGGGCGAAATCGGGTTCGTGCGGCTGCGCTACAAGCGGCCGGAAAGCGACGCCAGCGTGCCGATGGACGTCGTGGTCAGCGCCGGTGCGCGACGCGAGCCGTCATCGAACTTCGGTTTCTCGGCGGCCGTCGCCGCTTTCGGGCTGCTGCTGCGCGACTCGGAGTTCAAGGGGCAGGCCAGCTGGCAGATGGCTGCAGACCTGGCCACACGATACCGGGGAACCGACCCGGATGGTTATCGGGCCCAGTTCACCCAGTTGGTGGAGCTGGCAGGGGGGCTGTCGGGTATCTCATCTCCGCGGCGACGCTAGGCCGGCACGACCGCCGGGTGCGCGGTGAGCGGCGGGAACATCGATACGGCGCTGTCCGGGCGCATCCCGGAGCAGCGGGCGCCGCAGGCACGGCGGATGAGGCGTTTCACGACGCGCTCAGCCGTCGCGCCATGCGCCAGTACACGACCCAGAGCACGGCCGCCCGATCGACGTCCCCGAGCGTGGCCAGGGCCTCCATCACGACCCGCAGGTCGCTCGAACCGCGCGCCCGATCTTCCGGTCCTGGACTGGCATCGGCCAGGTTCTCGTCCAGCAACGCCTGCTGCCCGGCTCGGCGCCGGTGCTTGAGGAACAGGTTGCGGACGATGACGAACAGGTAGCCGCGGACGGTGGGCATCTCGACGCGCTCGCGGGCCGTCCAGAGACGGACGAACGCGTCCGACACGAGATCGTCGGCGAGCGCCGGATCGCCGGAAAGGTAGAGTGCGAACCGGCGAAGCGCGGGCGCGTGCGCGCGGTAGATGTCGCCCACGTCAACCAACGCCACCCCTTGATTGTCCGGCTCACTTGCCATCACACGTGCCCTCTGTGGGATCTACCCCGCATCCCGGGAGAAGTTACAGGATTTCAGTCTCGTCTGCTCGCGCCTGCACGAGCGGGGTCGGCCTCCCCGCATCTCCTCCTTGTCCGGGGAGCCCCGGCCGAGTACAGTTCCCGCCATCGTTCCGCCGAAGCGTTTCCAGGAGGAGTGCCATGCAGCCGTCCCTGTTTCGCCGATTCACTGTGTTCCAGCGCGTGCTTGTCGCAGCCGGTGCCGTTGCCGTTCTCGCGGCCGTTCCGATTGCCATTCCGCTCGCCGACGTCAGCGGTGTCGTCAAACCGAACTACGATCTCGCCTCGCAGTGGACGAGCGAGAAGGTCGGCAAGATTCTCTTCGATACGTCCGTGACGCCGCGGTGGTTCGAAAGCGGCGATCGGTTCTGGTACACGTTCCAGACGCACGACGGGCGCCGTTTCTACCTGGTCGAACCCGCCAGGAAGACCAAGGCGCCGCTCTTCGACCACGCGAAGATGGCTGCCACCCTCACGCAGATGGTTGGCCAGCCGTACGAGGCGGCGCACCTGCCGTTCAGCACGGTGCGGTTCGTGAAGAAGGAAGCCGCATTCCAGTTTGACGTGCCGGTGCCGCGCGATCTGCCGATCAATGCCAAGCCCATCGCGAAGCCGAAGACGACAACCGGCCCGATCGATGACGCCGTCGGCGAGGACGTCGAGGCCGCACAGGACCAACTGGGCGGCGACGACGACCAACTTCAGCAGCAGGGCCAACAACAGCAGGGGCAGCAACAGCAACAGGGCCAGCAGCAGCAACAACAGCAGCAGGTGGGACGCGGGGGACGCGGCCAGCAACAGGGAGGGCGTGGTCAGGCCGGCGCGTCTACGCCGACGCCGCCCCGCAACCGGACGCTGCGGTTCGAATACGACATGGCCACCGGAAGGGTCGACCTGCTCGAGGACGACTACCGGGCCCCGCAGCGTCCCCGCTGGGCGTCGTTTTCGCCAGACCGGAAGACCATCCTGTTTGCGCGGAACCACAACCTGTTCATGATGGACGCCGGGAGTTACGCGCTGGCCGAGAAGAAGGCTGACGATCCGAAGATCGTCGAGGTGCAACTGACCAAGGACGGCGAGGAGAACTACAGCTTCGCGCGGTCCGGCGGGCCGGGCGGCGGCGACCAGCAGCAACAGCAGCAGGAGGACCAGGGAGGCGCGGGCGAGGCCAGCGGGCAGGCCGCCGACAAGAACGCGCGCGTCCCGGCCATCCAGGTGACCTGGTCGAAGGACTCGAGCCGGTTCGCCGCCATCCGGCGCGATCAGCGCAAGGTGGCCGACCTCTGGGTGATCGACGCGCTGGCCCAGCCGCGGCCGAAGCTGGAGACCTACCGCTACGCCATGCCCGGCGAGCCCAACATCCCTCTTCCTGAACTGCTGACTTTCAATGTGGCGACCAAGGCCATGGTCAAGGTGAAGGCCGACAAGTTCAAGGACCAGTCGATCTCAGTGGCCACTGCGCCGGCGCGCGGCGGCGCGGGGGGCGGTGGTCGCGGTGGCGTGGCACAGGACCCCGAGCAGCTGCCGCCCCCGCCGATGTGGATGAGCGAGAGCGCCGACAAGCTCTACATCACGCGCCAGAGCCGCGACCTGAAGAAGGTCGACGTCTGCATCGCCAACCCTGACTCCGGGGAGGTGCGCGTCCTCGTCGAGGAGCGCCTCAACACGTACATCGAGACCAAGCCGCTGCGCCTGGCCAACAACCAGCAGGACCTGCTGTTCTGGTCAGAGCGGACCGGGTGGGGCCACTACTACCTTTACGACGCGAACACCGGCGCGCTGAAGAATGCCGTCACGGCGGGCGAGTTCGTCGTCACGGGCCTCGACGGGATCGACGACGGGCCGCCGGCGTCCGGAACGAAAGGGGCCCAGGCGCCCAAGGCCGGGGCTGGCCGACCGACGGCCGTCATGTATTTCACGGCCGCCGGCCGCGAGCCGAACGAGGATCCCTACTACCCGCATTTCTACCGGGTCAACCTCGACGGCACGGGTCTCAAGCTCTTGAACCCGGGCGACGCGAACCACGCCACCTCGCTCGGTGAAGCAAACAAGTACTTCGTGGACAATGCCTCTCGCGTGGATGAGGCGCCGGCCTCTGCGCTGTTCGACACGAACGGCACGCTCATCACCAAGCTCGAAACCACCGACGTCGCCACGCTCAAGGAAGCCGGTTTCAGTTTCGCCACGCCGTTCAAGGTGAAGGCGGACGATGGCATCACCGACTTGTACGGGGTGATGTACAAGCCGTTCGACTTCGACCCGGCCAAGAAGTACCCGATCATCCTCTACGTGTACCCCGGGCCGCAGACCGAGAGCGTCACGAAGACGTTCAACCCGCGGGCCTACAGCGTCACGCTCGCCCAGTACGGCTTCATCGTGGTTGAAGTGGGCAATCGCGGCGGCAACCCCAACCGGTCGAAGTGGTACCACAACTACGGCTACGGGAACCTGCGCGACTACGGCCTGGCCGACAAGAAGGCCGCCGTCGAGCAGCTCGCGCGGAAGAACCCCTTCATCGACATCAACCGCGTCGGCATGTGGGGCCATTCGGGCGGCGGCTTCATGACGGCCGCGGCGCTGCTCGTGTACCCGGACTTCTTCAAGGTCGGCTGGTCCGAGTCGGGCAATCACGAGAACAACGTGTACAACAACACGTGGAGCGAGAAGCACAACGGCCTCAAGGAGGTCACCGACAAGGACGGCAACGTGACCTTCGAGTACAGCATCGAGAAGAACTCGGAGCTGGCGAAGAACCTGAAAGGGCACCTGGCGCTCATCACGGGCGACATCGACAATAACGTGCACCCGGCGAACACGTACCGCCTGGCCGACGCGCTCATCAAGGCCAACAAGCGGTTCGAGTTCTACCTGGTGCCGGGCCAGCGCCACAGCTACGCGGCATCCGGGGCGTGGGTATCGGCCATGCGCGGCGACTTCTTCTGCCGCTGGCTGCTTGGCCAGTCAGAGCAGGGCGCGGACATCGTCGAACTGAACCGCGAGCGGGAGCAGATCGGCGACAAGGCGGGCACGACGACGACGGGCGGCGGTCGCGGGGGCCGCGGCGGGCAGTAGCGACGTGACGGGCCGGAGCGGCTACCGCTCCGGCCCCGCCGCGCGTCTACGATCGCGACGACAGCGACGATGACGTTGTCACGGGGAGAGGGTCGCGGCCGACACGCCGATGATCGTTGTGGTGACCGCGGCGACGATGAACGCCAGCACGATAATGACGACTGCCGCCACCACCATGTACGGAATCACCTTGTCTGTCGGCGTCTTCATCATCACCGGCACGCCGAGATAGAACAGGTAGATGGCATACAAACCACCGACGAGCCCGGCTAGCGCGCCGAGAAACGGAATGACGTTGAGGGCGCCCGCGATCCAGATCGGCGTCTCGGCATACGCCACGAGCTTCAGCGCCTGCCTGTCGTCGGACACCGACTGAAACGTCGGCGCGAGCTTGCTCACGACGAGCGCCGAGATGTAGACCGCCGCCAGGGCCAGCACGTACGACACGCAGGCCCCGACGAGGCCACGCACGATGGGCGTACGGAACGTGCCAAACCCGTAGCTGACACCGATGAAGCTCATGCCGATGAACGTGGCGAGGACCGGAATCGCCGCGAGCGGAATGATGTAGCCCTTGTAGAGCTTGTCCACCGGCGTCGGCTCCGGCTCGATCACCGTCCACTCGGTCTTCGGGTCTGTCACGATCTTCGTCACCCGCGCCTGGATCGCGGGAATATTCACGTCTGCTGCGCCTATAGCCATCTGATCCTCCTGCAGTTTGCACGAGTCTACACTTTCGTGGGACGAATGGAAGGGCTCAGTTGAACGGGGTCAGTCACCGTCACCGTGAAGTCGTCCGGCGTCAGGCCCTTGGCGGAGGACCGGCTCGAGTTGGGAACAAGGCCCACGGCGCAAACGTCCTGTACGGTAGCAGGTCGCGTCATGAAATTGCTCTTGTGGCTCATTCTCCTGGTGTTGTGCTGGCCCCTGGCGCTGCTGGCGCTCGTCGCCTATCCAATCGTCTGGTTGCTGCTTCTTCCCTTCCGGCTTGTCGGCATCGCCGTGGGCGGCGTCTTGGAGTTCCTGCGGGCGATTCTCATGCTGCCCGCTCGAGTCCTGGGCGCGCGGCGATAACCCGGCGACCAAGGTTCATTCCCGCAACAAAGGCACCCCGCCACGCACCTTCGGCGCTTCGGGCAGCCGCGGCGACTATTGCCCGCGCTCGACCGGTGTGCGCTCCGCTGGGAGCCCCAGCGGCACGCTGCGGGAGATCTCGAAGTCCGCGCATCGGGACGATGCTTTGCGCGGAGCTGGCGCGGGTCGACCATGCCATGGCCGCGTTGTCGGAGACTGGCGCCGGCACGGCCGGGCCTCGATCGGCATCAAGGCACGATGCGGAACGCCAGGAAGGCGGACGTCTCTCCGGAGGCACCCCGGCGCGTAATCTCCAGCAGGTAGTCACCGACAGCGAGTGGCGCGAGCGGAAGCTCTCCGGTGACGTAGCGGACGCCGTTCTCCGCGCGCTCGGCGAGCGCGATGGGAAAGGCCAGCGGCTTGCCCGTCCGATCGAGCAGCGAGGCCGCCAGCGCGTCGAGGCCGGCCGCGGTCGGAATGTCAACGCGCAGCCGGTCCGTCCGCCTAAGTCGTAGGTCGGTGGTCGCCACGTATCCGGGCCCGGACGATGGGCTTCGGCGGAACAGCAGCGGCTTGCCCATTACGTCCTGCGCGGGTCCGATGAACTTCCACGGGACGGTCGCAGGTGCTTCCCGGCCCCGCTCCAGCCCGATGAGGTCGGCGAGCGCGGCCGCCACGGCGTCGCCGCGCGGGCTGCGCGGGGTTCCCGCGGCACCACTCCGCGCGGGCGCGGCCGGCGACGGCGCCATCTCCGCTTCGGTTGGCGCCCGGTAGCCGTCGCGCGCACGCACGGCCACGCCCGGCCGCTTCACCCGCACGGTGATCTTCCGATACCGCCCGTCGAGCTTCTCATTGGTCGAGTAGTACCCGAGGAGGTAGTACGACGACATGTCGTCGACGATGCGGGTCATGCCGCGGTTGTAGTCGTTGGTGTCGATGATGGCCAGGCCGTCGGTGGCCGTCGCGAGGTTGTAGAGCATATCGCGGCGCCGCTGCAGCGCGTTCTGCCCGGCAACGGTGGCCGGCGCCGTCAGGCCCCGCGGGTCCACCGGGTAGATACTGACGTTGGCGCGGTTGGCGTATCCGGCCAGGCTGAGGAAGTCGCGCTCGTCGGTGATGTTCGCGAGCATCACGCGGTCCTTCTCGCACTCCTGGAAGGCGCCCTGTAGCTGATCGTCGCTGCGGCCGACGCCGAGCCGGCCCGTCGGGCCCACACCGATGCGGCCCGACCCCGGGATCGGTCGGTTGGGCAGCGGCGCTGCCAGGCGGGCGTCCGGCCCAAACAGAAACCAGCCTCCGCCGACAAGAATGACGGCCTTGCGGTCGTCGCGCAGATCGCCCAGGCGGCCGACGAGCGCCCGAAGCGTCCTGACGACGGCCAGCTCGCGCTTGCGGGCGATCATGGCCTCGACCACCCACTGCTCCTCTTGGCGCGGGTAGCAGGTCTGGTACATCCGTTCAGTCGAATCGAAGTCGTCGACGCGGATCTCGCGCATCCAGCGCGTGACCAGGAAGTCGTCAAACTGGGACGTCCGCCGCGTGAACGTCATCGCCTCGACATCCATTTCGGGCGTCACGAAGGCGACGATGTCGTCTTCGCCGATGGCGGAGCGCAGCCATTTGCGGAGGGCGTCCCTCGCGGGGATGTAGTTGACGCCTTGGAACGCATCCGGCAGATGGTACGTGTCGAGGTAGAGCACGAACACGCGGCTGCGCGGATCGGCTGCGATGCGGTTCGACTCGCGCAGGTCGCGCGGTTCCGCCCGTAGCGCCTCCGGCACCGGCGCCCGGAACGTCTTGCGCTCGAACAGGGCGACCTTCTGCGCGACGCCGTCCTCGAGGACCTCGAACTCGTCCCGCGTCAGGTCCAGGATGGGCCCACTGCTCGTGGAAGGGTAGGCATCGACCATCACCAGGTTGACGGCCCGCTTGAACGTGGGTGGCTGCGCCTGCCCCTCCGGCGACTGGGCAGACGGGATGACCGCGAGGACCAGCGCCGAGATGACGATGGGTGAAACGAGTCTGGCGGCCATCCTTGTCGCTCCGGCGTTTACGGCGCCTTGCGCGGCGGCGCCGGGCTGGTGAAGATTGCCTTCGATAACTTGACGTGAACGCCGAGCGTCTGGTCCACGAGCTGCGTGATCGCCACATCGCCCGCCAGGCTAATCAACTGGTAGGCCTCGTGCTTGGTCAGGCCCTTCGTGCTGGCGAGAAAGTCGATCATCTCCTGGATGGCGGCCTTGGTGGCTACGGTGAGGTCCTTGTCCGTGGCCATGCTGATGTAGAGCGTCGGCGTTTCAGCCCGAGGCCAGATGAGCGGCATGCCTTTGCGGACGGTCAACCGCAGCTTGCCGCGCATCGATGTCTCGATGGCCGTCTGGTCCACTTCTCCGTCGCCCTGGACGGCATGGCCGTCCCCGACCTCGAACAGCGCGCCCGGCACGAAGACCGGAATGTAGAGCGTCGTCCCCGCCACCAGTTCCTTGTTGTCGATGTTGCCCGCGTGCCGGCCGGGCGGCGTGCTGCTGACGCGGCCGAGTTCAGGCGCGGGCGCGACGCCCATGCTGCCGAAGAACGGGCGCAGCGGCACGACGATGCCCGGGGCGAAGGTGGCCGTCATCTTCTTCCGATCGAGCGGGATGATGCGGGCGCCGACGTTGCGATCGCAGTTCTCGCGCACGAAGCCGCTGCAGCCGTTGTAGCCGTAATCGATCGGGAGGTCGATCGCCAGGATGTCGACCTGGAGCACGTCGCCGGGCTCGGCGCCTTCGACGTAGATGGGGCCCGTCAGGATGTGGCCGCCGGGGCCCTTGCGGTCGCCGGTCACCTCGGCCACCACGGCTCGCAACGACGGTTGGACGCTCGCGGCCGGTACGCCGGCGCGCTCGAGTCCTGCGGGCGTGTTCGTGAGCAGTGTGTCGACGTCCACGACGTCGCCCGACGCGATGCGGAGCACCGGCGGCGCCTCCGCCCAGTAGTAGCCGTAGGCAACCGTCGCCGGGGTCGCCTCGAGGCGGTGGACGGGGCGTCCGCGGTCCTGTGCCGCCGGGCCGGAGGAAAGCAGGCACAAAGCACAGATGGTTCCGAAGGTGGCACGCAGCATGGCGCCATTATAGAACCAGCGGCAGCCGCTCCGACCCGTGGTCGTTTCCGCTACAATCGGCCTGCCGACCCACTGCCTCACACCGGCGTTCGCGGAGGACCGTCCATGCGCCTCGCTCTTGCTGTTCCGCTCTGCATCGTTGCCGCGCTTCCGGTCGTTGCGCAGCAGCCGGCGCAACAGCCGACGGCTCAGACGACCTTCCGGACTAGCGTGGAGGTCGTCGCGGTTGACGTGCACGTGGTGGACAGCTCCGGCCGGCCGGTCCCGGACCTCAAGCCCGACGACTTCGCCATCACCGTCGATGGGCAGCGACGCCCCATCGTCACTGCCGACTACGTGTCGTCCGGCTTCAACGCGTCGGCGACGCCGGCGGAATCGCAGAAGCCGCAGCCGCTCTTCACCGCCAACTGGCTGGGCCGGATGCCCGCACCGGGACGGACGATCCTGCTCGTGATCGACGAGGAGAACATCCGGGCCGGTTCTGCCGTCGCCGCGGCGCGGGCGGCCGGACAGTTTCTGGAACGGCTGCAGCCGGCCGACCGAGTGGGGCTGGTGGTGATGCCGCGCACCAGCCTCGCGATCGATCCGACGACGGATCGCGGGCGCGTCAAGGAAGCGCTGACGCATGTCGTCGGTCACCTCGTCCCGGTCAGCACGCAACTCGACATGATCTTCGCCCTGGGCGTGTCGGAAGCGTTCGCGAAGCGCCACGATCCGAAGAAGTGGGCCGGGATCAAGGCGCGGGAATGCAGCCGACCGAGCGCTCTGCCGAGTTGCCCCGCCGAGATGGATGCGGCCGCCGAAACCATGATGGCCGACGCCCGGCAGCGGGCGCAGAGCACGGCGCAGACTCTCGCCAGCCTGATGGACGCGCTCGCCCAATTCCCCGGCCCCAAGACGCTCGTCTACGTCTCCGAGGAACTCCCGGTGTCGGACTTCATCTCCGAACGGAGAGACTTTGCCAGCCGTCTCGCGCCGCTTGGCCCCGGCGCCGCCAAGGCCCAGGTGACGTTCTACGTGCTGCAACTCAACCGATCGATGGCCGACGTGGAGGACATCTACGACAACCCCACCGCGCAGGCAGACGCCGACATGCGGGCACTCGGCCTCGAAACGGTGACGTCGGTCACCGGGGGCAGGCGCATGATGCTGTCGGGCAAGGTCGACGCGGCGTTCGACCGGGTCGCGCTCGAAATCTCCGGCTACTACCTGCTCGGGTTTCGGAGCGAGGCGTCCGATCGCGACGGGAAGGGCCACGAGATCAAAGTCACGGTAGGCCGCAAGGGCGTCGAGGTGCGCGCACGGAAGATGTTTGCGTACACCGCTGATGCCGCGCCCCTGGACCGGAACGCCGCCGATGCTGTGAACCGGGTTCTCCGGGCGGCCGCCATCGAGACGGGCGTTCCGATGTCGGTGGCCACCTACAGCCTGGTGGAGCCTGGCAGTGGCCCGCCGCAGATGCGCGTCCTCGTCACCGCCGAGATCGATCGCGCCGCGACGAAGGACACGCCATTCACCGTCGGCTACACGCTGACCGACCCCACGGGAAGGAACGCGGGCGCCGCGGTGGAACAGGTGACGCTGAGGCCGGCAGTCGGCCACCCCGATCGCCCGCTCGTCTACACCGCCGCCGCGCTGGTTCCGCCAGGCAGCTACACGCTGCACCTGGCGGCCGCGGACGGAGCCCTCCGCCTGGGAAGCGTCACACACAGCTTTGAGGCGCGTCCCACAGCCGCGGGCGCTGCACTCGTGGGCGATCTTGTTGTCTTTGATCCCTTCGTGGCAGAGGCCGGCAAGCCGCGTCCCTCGGTATCCGCCACCGCGAGCGGGCAGTTGACCGCCTACCTGGAGGCGTACGTCGGCGGCCAGGCGCCGCCGGAGACGGTGACGGCGCGCCTCGAAGTGGCGGATGCTCTTGATTCCGCGCCGCGGGCGTCCGCGCCGCTCGATGTTCAGCCACCGGATAGCGCCGGTCGCATGCGAATGAGCGGCTCGGTGCCGCTCACCGACGTGCCGCCCGGCGACTACATCGCCCGGGCCGTAGTGATGGCGAGCGGCAGCGCGATCGGCCGTGTCGTGCGGCCGGTACGCGTCGCGGCGACGAGCGTACCGATCACGCCTCAGCCGGCACTTCCCACTGGTGCTGCCGGCACGCCGGCCCAGCCGGCGCAGCCGTCTGGGATCGGGGCGGCGACGCCGACCGAGCCGGCGCCTGCGACGATTTCGGCGCCTATCAAGCACAGCGAGCCCGCCCCGAACATCGGCGAGCTCATGCCGCGCGTCGCCGCCTACCTCCAGGGCTACGCCGAGCAGATGTCGCTTGTGATTGGAGTGGAGCACTACGCGCAGTGGCTCGAGAGAGAAGACTCCACCAACCCCGTCAACGCAGCGTCCAGGGCGATCTCGAGACACCTCGTCGCCGAATTCGCTCTCGTGCGGAGCGGCAGCGACTGGGATGGATTCCGCAACGTGTACGAGGTGGACGGCAAACCCGTCCCCGATGCGAAGGACCGCATGGGGAGACTGTTCACGGAGACGCCTGCCAGCGCCGTCGCGCAAGGGCGGAAGATCGCGGCCGAAAGCTCGCGATACAACCTCGGCGCGATGCAGCGGAACTTCAACGTGCCGACCGTCGCGCTCTTCTTCCTGTCGGCGGCCAACCAGGGGCGATTCCGGTTTACGAAAGACAAGGACGACCAGGTCGGCGGCGTGCGCGTCTGGAAGGTGAAGTACGAGGAGACGCGGAAGCCCACCATCATCAGGACCTCGGGCGGGAAGGACATGCCCGTCAAGGGCGAGGCGTGGATCGATCCGGTGGAAGGCCGGATCATGAAGACGCACATGCAGATCGACTCGGAGATGCCGGTAGGCGTCAGCCCGACGCCGGCCGTCCGAGGTCGAGACACGAGCGCGCCTCGGCGGGTGAATACCAGCGCGAGTATCACCGTCACCTACGCCCTGGATCCGAAGCTGGGCATGCTCGTGCCCGCCGAGATGCTCGAGACCTACGAGGCGCCGATGCGGTCCGCCTTCACCGGCGAAGACGTGATGACGAAGGTCAACTGCCGCGCGACCTACAGTGACTTCAAGCGGTTCGAAACGTCGTCGAAGATCGTCATCGGGAAGTGATCGGCATCGTCCTCACGCGGCGCCTCCCACATTGACAAGGGCCGGGGACCGGAGTGATGCTCCTCTCATACCGTGTGAGTGGAGAGCAAGCGATGAAACGCGATGTCCCCCTGGCAGCGTTGGCAGCATGTCTATCCGCGTTCATCGGTCTTTACGCGCAGACCCGCAAGCGAGTGCCGATCCCGCTCTTCACCGTCAAGATGACCGAGCGACAACCCCTCTGTACGACCTCCTGAAAATGAGGCACCCGATGATGAAACGCGCATCCATATTGCTCCTGGCCGTGCTCTCGGTTCCGGCCCTTGCCGCGCCCGGTTTCGCGCAGGAGAAGGACGCTCCGAACTGCAAGGATCACCCGATCCTGACACGCATTCCCGGCTACTGGATTGAGGCGTGCACCACGAAGCAATTCGACGGCTACAAGTTCGCCGCCGGGCAGGGAAAGTCGAGCCAGGTCGAAGGCCAGTTCTGGAACATCCGGTACCGGCCACCGTCCAGCCTCACCACCAAGCCGAGCACGCTGCAGCTCCTCAGGAACGTCGAGAACGCGGTGAAGGCGATCGGCGGCACCGTGGTGGCGACCGATTCATCGAAGGAGACGCTGAAGCTCGCGAAGGACGGCCGTGAACTCTGGATCGAGGTCTGGGCCGACTACACGGGCAAGTACATCCTGACCATCGTCGAGAAGGCGGCGATGGCCCAGGACCTGACGGCCAACGCCAACGCTTTCGCGAACGGTCTCCAGGCGACGGGGCACATCGCGGTGGAGGGTATCCACTTCGACACCGGAAAGACGGAGCTCAAGCCGGAATCCCAGCAGGCCATCGACGAGATTACGAAGCTCTTGAAGGGGGACACGGCGCTGAAGGTGTTCGTCGTCGGCCACACGGACAACGTCGGCGCGCTCGACGCGAACATGAAGCTCTCACAGGACCGCGCCCAGGCGGTGGTGCAGGCGCTCGTGAAGGGTGGCATCGACGCGGCGCGACTGAAGGCCTACGGCAACGGGCCTTACGCTCCGGTGGCGTCGAACGACGCGGAGGCCGGTCGCTCGAAGAACCGCCGCGTGGAGCTGGTAAAGCAGTAGCGAGGCGTGTCGATGTGGCACGAAGCTCCAGCCTTGTGTGACAACGTGCGGACGTGGCACGAGGCGTCAGCCTTGTGTGACGACGCAGAGATGTGGCACAAGGCTTCAGCCTTGTGTGACGACGCAGAGATGTGGCACGAGGCGTCAGCCTTGTGTGACGACGCAGAGATGTGGCACAAGGCTTCAGCCTTGTGTGACAGACGGCGATATCATGGTACGGGGGGGGCGATGTGACGAAGAACACCATCTGGCGTGCGTGGGGATGTGCGGCGGCGCTGGCAGCGATCGGCGCGTGCCACGCGTCCGCGCCGGTCACCGCGCCTGTGAGCGCGCCTGTCAACGCGCCGAAGCCGGCGGCTCCGGTCACCGCGGCGAAACCGTCGGCCGGCACCGCAGTCCCGGCAGGAGCGACAATGAGCACCAATAGTCAGACGACCGCCAAGCTCGACGCGTATCTTCAGAAGGCGCTGGCCGAGAAGCGTCCGGACCTGCTGCGAGTGATGGTCAGGATCGCTCAGCGGGACGGCGCGGATGCCCGTGTCCGGGCGCTGCTGACCGAACGCGGCCGCTCCGTCGTGAGCGTGTTGTCGGGCGGGCGCGTGCTGGTAACGGTCGTCGCCGTCGGCGACCTTGAGCCGTTGGCGGCCAGCGACGACGTGGAGCGGATCTCGTTTGACGCGGTTGTGAAGACTCAGTGAGCGTCGGCACAGGGCTAAAGCCCTGTGCCACGTACTGTCGTGGCACGAGTCTCTCGCGTGGGGC
>Ga0334722_10000924_pt1 | contig 39728 bp, 76 predicted proteins | sample C3_bottom_MG_FD_207210 | JGI IMG/M metagenome (GOLD analysis project Ga0334722, IMG submission 207210) | Sediment microbial communities from Yellowstone Lake, YNP, Wyoming, USA - C3_bottom | ecosystem: Environmental > Aquatic > Freshwater > Lake > Sediment | place: USA: Wyoming | collected...
TGTGTTCCAGCGAGGATAATGACGTGCTGTGCGTCGGTCATGGTGTCTCCGGTTGGTTGAGCGCGGCGTCAATCCTTGCCAGCACTTCGGCGCGCGTCTTGCTGTCGTCGTCTTTGTGGTGCCTCAGTGTACAGGGCTTCGGCCAGATGCCCTCGCACCCGATGAGGACCGCCGCGTGGCGACTGCTCTTGCCGTCGGTGAGGTAGGCGACGCCGAGGGCATGTTCCAAGGGGCACGAATTGTCATCGAACGTCGTAGGAGACGATGCGATACACTGCTCGCAGTTGCTCGCCGTCCAGTCGGCGAAATCGCTGCCATTGCTGAAGGGACTGATGCGGTCGTCGCTCATTCCGTGAGCCTCCGAAAGCCGGTGGATGTGGTCGGTACCTTGATGCCAGCGAGGCGGCGCGGTTCCGAGGGGCCGATCAACGTCAGGCCCGGGCGCTTGGCGGTCGTGGCCAGTGCCTTCGCGAACTCGCGGCGGGCGATGTCGCGCGTCGTCGATTGTCCTGAGCTGTCGCTATTCGCGAAGCAGCGCCCGCCGCCGGCCTCGGCGTAGGCATCGGCGACCGAATCGCCCAATGCCTCGCGGATCGACTGGATGCCCGGATACCTCCATCCAGTGGGGCCGTAGTCGCCGAGGTCGTGGATCTGCGTGAGTAGCCCGTCGATGTCCACCACGGGCGCCGGCGCGGCCAAGGCCATGACCTCCCCTGGGGTCGGGAAGAAGGTGCGGCCGTGCTCGATAGCGAGCGCGGTGCAGGCCGACAGGAACGGGCCATCGGGGACGTCGGCGAACAGGAGTTTCCAGACCTCGCCCGTCTTGCTGGTGATCTCGCGTGTCGGGAACGCCTCTTGCAAGAGGCTGAGTCCGGTCGTCACGGCTTCGAGGGAGGCCATGTTAGAACGCTCCGAATAGGTCGAGGGAGGCCGGGAAGGTGGTGGGGTCGCTCCACTGCTCGGCCATCGCGTCGGCGATGCCTTGGAACGTTCGGCTACGCTCGCGCCAGCGGTTCGGCCCCGGCGCCATGCGATGCACTCGCGCTTCGCGGCCTTCGACGATATTCGTCGGGGTGAGCGACGGGAGATTCTTCAGCCAGAGGCACGTCGCCTTCGTCTCGCCGTGCCCGAACTGCCACGGTTGGATGATCTGGTCGGGCTTGCGAATCTCGGTCGAGATGATGGACACCGGGTTTTCGAGGGCGATGCGCGGGATGGGAGCGTCGAGCAGCGCCCGCACGAACGCGAGTGCCTTCCCCTGGCGACCGTCTGCGCGTTTTTCGGCGAAGTGCTTGGCGCCGGAGACCGACAAGTGGGTGCACGGCGGGTGCGCGATCATCAAGTCCCATCCGTCGTCGAGTAGCGCCAGCACGTCGCCTTGGATGTGCGGCCCCTCGCGCTCGGACGGCAGTAGGTCGCACGACCAGGCAGCGTGTCCGCGTGCCCGGAACGCGTCGCGCACGATGCCGCTGAACTCGCACGCCACGAGGACGCGCATCAGAATCCCCCGGGAAACGCCGCCGGCCCATCGTCGGCGGGCACGACCTCAAAGGGCACCGATTCGGCCTCGGCTGCTTCCTTCGCGCGCTCCCGTGCCGCCCATTCCGCGAGGTTCGCCCGGCCCTGCTCGATCTTGCCGAGCTTCGCCCCGTTCCCCTTCGCCAGCGGCACCGTGCCCTCGCAGAACTTCCACAAGGCCCGAGCCGTCATCGCCACGCCAGCTACCCGCATTTCGTGGACCGCGCGACCGATCGTCTCCCAACTCTGCGGCGGATGGTGCATGCCCTGGTTGAGCGCTCGGAACTCCGCCAACAAGGCGATCGGCGTCCGGTGCGCACGAATCTCTCCCTCCACTTCGGAGCGGTATATCTCCGGGATTAGACTCAGGATGTCGGTGGTGCCGGGTGGAGGTGATGGGATGTCAATACTCTTGTCATTGACCGAAGTTGACTCGGGGGCTGACTCACCTTCGTCGGAACCCTCGGCCCCGTCATCGTCCCCCGGATGCCCGGCCTGTCGCTCACGGAACTTACGCACCCGCTCCCGGGTTTGCCGGCGCTGGTCCTCCCGGCGCACGATCCCGTCATACAACCCCGCGCTGACCACCATCCACCCACCTGGCACCCGCTCAATCCGCCGCCCCTCGCGGTCCTTGTTGCTGCTGTTCGGGTCCGGCGCTTCCAACACGGCAATGGCCGTCTCGACCTCCTCCATCGTCACGTTTGCTCGGCGGGCCAGATTCTCGTGCGCGGCGAATCGCGCAAACCCCGTTTCATCCTTCGCCGCCAACAACGTGATCCACACCAACCGCGTCGGGTGCGGCTCCAACCAGACCGACGAATCGAGAATGCATGCGAAGAGCTTGGAGTACAAATCAGCCCCGAGTTGAGTAGGCGGTTACGGTAACATTTGTAACGCGACCGCGCAAGGGGCTAATCAACTTTTTCAGAATCGCCCTAACTACAACTACGAACTACCACTACAACTACCTGTAGACGTAGACCGCAGCGTTACTTTTTGTTACAAGTGCGTTACATCGTGTAACACCATGCAATATCTGAACTTACGGCCACATGCTCACTGGTAACGCACCTGTAACAACACTAGCGTTACGGTGGTGTTACATCGCCATCAACCGCAATCGGACAGCCAACACCCCCGCTTCCTCCTTGATCGACTCCAACTGCATTGCCAATCTCAGGAAGTTGCCGCGCGTCTCCCCGCCGTCATTCGCCGGCACTGACGGAATCACAGGACACCCGCAATCCAACCCCACCAGTAACCCGCACCCCTCGCAATACGGTCCCTTCGCCATACAGCCCCCGTGATAAGTGAAGCTCTATCCTACCACACCCCACACCCCAAAAGAGTCAGGATTTCCCTGATTTTTTTTGTGGGAAAACAGAAACTACTCCTGGTGGATTTTTCTGTTGGCAATCACAGGTAGGAGTGGGTGGGTAGGGGAATCCCCTAGGGGGTTGCCTGAGGGGTATCCCTGACGGGAACGCCTGAAGGGAAGACACTAGGGCGTCCCACTACGCGAAGGTAAGGGATTGGACTAGATCACGTTGCCTCACGCCGTCGTCAGGCGAGCCCAGGCCGCCCGATCTCTCGCCGAGCCTTGCCGTATGGCTTGGAGGCTATCGTCGGCGTTAGAAGGCAACCAGGCGCAACGGTAAGCCTGTCGCGTTTTAGGCCGATTACTCAGGCTTGACGCTTTGGTGCTGTCCTAGGCTCAATGGCTCGTGGATCAAATGGGCGCGCCAGCGAAGGCGGGAAGATACGAGCGCTCGCCCTGTCTATGCTCGCACTGAGCTGCCTAACCGTTGTCCTCTGGTTCAACGGTTACGTCCTGCGCGTCGTCATCCGCTACAACGCGTGCCGTCGCTGTCAGCAACTTCCGCCTAGACGCGATCCCTGCCAGTCTAGCCGTCAGCGTGTCGCGTAGCTGACCTACGTCCTCAACCTGAATAGGTGCGCCACCAGCGCCAGTCAGCTCGACGTGGCGCGTAGGATCGCCGTAGATGCGGGCCGCAATCTTGGACGTGTACCATTTCCGAGTGTCGACCTGTAGACGCACTGCCGCGACACTGTCGCTACTCATGCCCTGCGCTGAATCAGCCAGTATTAGCGTGTCTTCCGCTATGGAATGAGCCTGACTGACACGCGCGCGGGTGTAGTCGTCCAAGCATGAGGTGTCTTGACAGTGTCGCCATATGTCTTGCCTTGAGACACCATACTCTTTCGCGACATTAGTAACGAGTTCGCCACCAGCGATCCGTTCTAGGATTGCCCTGAACGTAGTGTCATTAAGTGTCGCCATGGTATCGTTATGGTGTCGCGAGTAGTTGAGCAGACGTACAGAGGGTACGCATTGAGGGGCGTTTCCGCAACCTACGTAAACTGGCGTAACGTGGCATGGGACCTGCACTGTATCGGGGTATGGAATCGAGAAATACCCTCTTTTCGAGTCAAGTCTATATGACCAAGCAAGTTACCGAAACGTCGCGTTTAGTGACAGGTTCCCGCATTCCGCAAGAGTCGGGGCGTTCTGCATTGACGCCAGCGCAACGCGAGATCATTGACGACTGGGCGCGCCACATTCCGCAGGAAACGACACTCAACGCAGGGGAAGCAATGATGAAATGGCGCATTGACATAACGGTCAGGGATGGTGAGGACGTGTACGCAATGCCGTACTACGTGCGCGCCATCGGTCCGGAATTGGCGAGGGAAGAGGCGCTCGACTTGCTTCGTGCGGAACATGCGGACTTTCTGGTGCGCAATCCGACCGCAACGTCAATGGACGTTGTGTCGTCTGTCGTTTCCTTCATTTCCCTCTGAGGTGTTCTAATGCGCCACTTGCTCCCAATGACACCTGATGAGTATGTCGGCAAGCGGACGATTGTTACGGCGCTTTCCGGCTGGATTACTTCGCGCGAAGTGCTCTCCGTTGTGCGTTCAATCGGTACCAACTAATGCGCCTCACCTGCACCACGTCCCGCGAGTTTGCGGCATTGCTCGCCATCCTAGACCCGTTTCAAGGTCCGACGTTTCCGCATTCCGCAGACGGTTTGTGGTCGCCGAGGTTCCACTAATGCCGGCCGCGTGGACGGTTGACCGCGTACTAGAGCGCGTCGCGCTCGGCTACGTCTATCTAGGCGACGACGTGCGCAGGGACGGCGAGTTACTCGGGACCGTGCGTAGCTACACCGGCCAGTGCGCCGCTTGCGGCCAGCGAGTAGACGCGCGCACCGTCGCGCATGGATTTCCCCTTTGTCGTGGCGCCGTTCTCCCGCGCGTCTCAACCGTCGTGACCGTCTGGCGCAATGGCGTAGCGCCGATTCTGCCGAACGCCTGGCGGAAAGCAACGGCCGCCGAACGACGCGCGATCCTCACACTTCCTGCCTTAGACCTGCAGTCCCTTCCCTTTCCGAGATAACGACAATGCGTATCGCCACTCTTGCCACGGTTCCCCGCCTGGACGGCTACCTGCACTTGTTCGCCACGGAACTTGTGGCCGGGGACGTGTTGGTCGATCGGAGCAATCCGGCCCGGTTCAATGTCACCGTCACGTCGGCGCGCGCCATCGAGAACGGACGGACGGTCAAGGTGAACACGGTCGACGTGCACGGGAAGTTGTGGGACAGCTACTATGGCGCTGGCGACTTGTTCGCCGTCGTGCGCGCGTAGTTCCCCGACTGGCGCGCCCTGAAGTGGCGCTAGATAGGCTCGCTGCCTAGCCAGTCCATAGCAATAAAAGTAACGGACGGGTTCACACACTTCCACTTTCGGAGTTCCGGTAATGCGACTTTCCCCGATGCAATTGCGCCAGAAAGAGACCGCGAGACAGGCGCGCGACTACGTGCGGCAAGTCGGCTACACGATTGCGCGCGAACATTCCGACAGAGAAATAGACCGCGCGGTAAACGACGTGGAATACCCTTTCGGCCGTATCGCGCTCTATCAGGCAATCCGGGAATACCTGGACGGCACGGCGGGCGTATGACAACCGGCGCCGACATTCGCCTTAAGGTTGCTGCGGGCAAGTTCCGCGGCCGGCCGTCTGAATTTCTCGCAACCTACGGCGCCGAGGTCGCGCGCCGGACAACCTACCGCGCGCACAACGTCGGAATGTGGGATACCGTCTACACGTATACGGTGCATGTGGACCGGACGGCCGCGCACCAGCGGCAGAATAAGGGCGACAATTCCATACGGCTTGTCATTTCCACGGAATAGTAACGGACGCTTTTCACTCCCTTCCCCGAGGTTCTAATGCTTCGCTTTTCAGTCCTCCCGCGCGCCATCGTCGCGCTAAACGCCATCCGGTCAACGGACGCAACGCGCCCCGTACTCAATGGCGTGCACCTGGCGCCCGACGGCACCATGACGGCAACGGACGGCCACTGCCTGTTGACGTGGCGCAACGCGGCCGAATTCGACGATACGGACGGCGCGACGGCCGGCGCTCTCGGCTACGTGCTCGAAATCACGACGGCGCTTCTGAAGCTGGCGAAGGGCAAGAAGTGTAGCGCGCTCGCCCTGGAGATTTCCGGCGACGTGGCGAAGTGGACGGCCACGACGGCCAACGGATTCCGCGACGACAATACGGCCACCCTCGCCCGCGTCATGGACGGCCCGTATCCCAGGTACCGGCAGGTGATTCCGCGCGACGTGCCGGAAGTGGTCGGCGCGCTCCCGTCGCTCAATGCCGAGTACCTCGGCCGGTTCGCGCTGGTCGATCCCACGGAAAGCAACGGATTGACGCTGACGCCCACCGGCCCGATGCGTCCCGTACTCGTCACCTTCCAGAATAACCCCGATGCGTTCGGGCTCATCATGCCGCTTGTGGACAAGGACGCCCCGCGCGCGGTGCCGGCCTGGGTGCATCCGGTCACGTCGGACGCGGCAATCCAGAAGTTTGCGGCCGACGCCATCGCCAAGGCAGAGGAACAGAGGACGGCCGCCCCGGCGCCGGATTGCCCGGCCGCGGAGCACGACGACACGAACGCGGAATGCACCTGTAGCCACGGAATGCGCATTACCGCCGCAGCGTAGTCGGACGGCTGGCGCGCGCAGTCGGCGCGTGAGGGTCGCACCTCGCCAGCCAATTGCAGGACAGAGGAACGGACGCCACCAACGGAAAGAGGAGAATGCAATGCGGAAGCCCGATATAACGGAAACCGAATTCAACACCATTCTACAAAAAGAGGGATTTGGGCGAATGGGTTATCTCGGCTATACGTCACTCCCGGACCCGTTTCGCTTTGTCTCTGTCTCTGTCCTCAACGCGGGCAAGCGCCGCGACGATCAATTGGCCTACCTGCGGCGACGGCTCGCTGCAGAACAACACAAGCCCGCGAAGTAACGGACGCCACAACCAACCGGAGCACTCCGAAAATGACCACCGATCAGCTTATTCCCAAGACCCGCGACGAGCTGCTAATGCACTCGGCCGCAAAAGGGCGCCTCACGTTCGTTGTCGGTCCCCTCTGCTACGGCAAGGCGCGCGCCGGCCATACGGCCTACGGCATCGCCCGCGCGCCGGAAGCGAGCGCCGTCAACCTCACGGCCGGCACGGTCACGGCGCCGGACGGCACGCCCGCCCGCGTCCTCGGTTCCTTCTAACCTCTCTCACTTTCGGAGCACTCCCGACAATGAAAACAATTCGATGGCATGCGGTCCCGCGTCACTCGCGCGCGATCAACAACCCCAACGTTTTACACGTTGAGGCGGACGGCTGTATCGTGAATGTGGAAGTCGGATTGACGGACGCGCGCGGTCGCAAGGTTACGCGGGTTGACGTCCTGCCCGATGACGAGCGGCGCGGCGGCGACATCAACGGGCGCACCTGGCGCCTTGTCGGTAGCCGTAGCGCGCGCGTCGTTCAACTCAAGGGGAGGGCCAAGCCGTGACCACTTTCACAGCAACATATTCCCCCGAAGACAACAAACTACGGCTATACGCGTCTTCCCGGCTTGACGCCGAGACTTACGCCAGAGTCAAGGCGGCCGGGTTCAGTTGGGCGCCCAAACAAGAATTATTCGTTGCGCCGGCCTGGTCGCCGTCGCGCGAGGACATGCTAACGGAACTCGCCGGCGCGATCGACGACGAAGACACGTCACTAGTCGACCGAGCCGAAGCAAGGGCCGAACGGTTCGAAGACTACAGCGACAAACGGCACGCCGACGCCGAGCGGGCAAGCGATGCCGTGCGGAAGCTCTCGGACGGTATCCCCCTCGGACAGCCTATCCTCGTTGGGCACCACTCCGAACGCCACGCCCGGAAGGACGCCGCGCGCATCGAAAACGGCATGCGCCACGCCGTGAAAATGTGGGAGACGGCCGGATACTGGACCGACCGCGCGGCGAGTGCCGTCGCCCATGCGAAGTATCTAGAGCGCCCGGACGTGCGCGCCCGGCGCATCAAGGGACTAGAGGCGGACTTGCGGAAGGTCACGAAAAACCGCGACCGCTCCGCCAACCTGGTAAAAATGTGGTCCGACCCGGTGGCGAATCTCAAACGGAAGGACGGCGAGCCCGTCACGCTGCGCGCGGCGGTCTTGTTCATCGCGAACAACCTGGACGGCGGATATTTCGCGGCGGAATATAAGCACCGTTCCGGCTACGTCGGCCCCATTTCCCGATGGGAAGCGGCCGGCGGCAACATTGACGGCGCCGACCCGGAAGCGGTCGCCATCGCCACGCCGGAGGAGATTTGCGCGCAAGCCATCGCCAGCCATTCGGCCTATCTCCCGGCCGCGCAACGCTGGATCGACCACTATAACAACCGGCTAGCGTATGAGCGCGCCATGTTGGCCGACGCTGGCGGCACCGTCGCGCAGCGCACCGGGCCAGAGAAGGGCGGCGCGTGCAAGTGTTGGGCGAGCCCGCGCGGCGGCTGGTCGTACATCGTCAAGGTGAACAAGGTCACGGTGACGGTGCTCGACAATTGGGGCAACGGCGGGAACCACTTCACCCGAAATGTCGAGCTTGAAAAACTGTCGGCAGTCATGACGGCCGCGCAGGTTGCCGAGGCGCGCGCCGCTGGCCGAGTGTTTGACCGGGAGCCCGACGCATCGGGCAAGGTCGACGGGTTCATTCTGAACGAGTCGGCGCCGGTGGATCCAATGCCGGCCGAGCCGATGCCGGAAGCTACCCAGGCGGCGGCGCTCGTTTCGTCCTCTGGCCGTGATGCCATTTGCACCGCATGCGGCAACCGGAAGGGCGAGCACAACGCCGGGCCGATGTGGTGCCCGGCGCCGGGTGGCGGGTGGATTCTCCCAAGCAAGTACACGGAAACGCCGAGCGCCCCAACGCCGGAAGCGCGCCCGGGCATCGACCGAGAGACAGTAGACGCCATGCGCGCCACATTGAAAGCGGGCGTAACGGTCGCCGTCGTGCCCGACCTGTTCCCGACGCCGGCGGCGCTCGCTCGTCGGATGGTCGACGCCGCCGACATCATGCCGGGGAATCGAGTGCTCGAGCCGAGCGCCGGCACCGGGAACATTGCCGACGCCATCCTGAGACGTGCGGCGGCATCGCAAGGCGTGACGCTGCAGATAGTGGAATGCGACCAGCGCCTAGCCGAAGCGCTCGAGAAGTTCGGCGCCCCTGTTCGGTGTGCCGATTTCCTCGCATGCAACGGCGAGCTTGGCACGTTTGACCGCATCGTAATGAACCCGCCATTTTCGGGCGGGGTGGATATTGCCCACATCCGGCACGCGCGCGAACACCTGAGCCCTGGCGGGCGACTGGTCGCTCTCTGCGCGGACGGCCCACGGCAGCGCGCGGCATTTGCCGACGACGGCGCTATCGTTTACGAATCACTCCCCGCCGGCACGTTCGCGGCAGCGGGGACAAACGTGAATGTCGCGCTACTCGTGATCGAGGGGGCTTTGTGATTTACGAGATTTTGAACGGCTGCACACTGCTCGCCACGTTGCCGGGTGGCGGGCAGTCGCCGCAGCTCGCGGCCTTGCGCCGAACGTATGACCTGAGTTTGCAGGTAGACGGCCCGCTGACGCTATGGAAACTTGCCCTCGGCGGCCCCGAGGCGCTGGAAATCTGCCGCGTGCACCGCGGCGCGTTCCTTCCACTTACGGAGGCTTGAGCCATGCGCCGCCATAGTTTCGCCCGACTCCTTGCCACCCTCGGCGATCCACCGAAGCGTGCACCATTCCGCGACCGCACCACTCAACGGAGACCCCCGACCATGACAACCCCGAAGATCGACACTAGCCCCCAGAACATCGCCCGCGTACTGCGGCAGACTGCCGACGCGATGGCACGCACGACCGGCGACCGGCCCGAATACCTCGCAGCCTACGCCCTCGCCGACGCCCTCGACGCCACGCCCGTCGTGACGGAGGAGCCGCGCTTCACGGTAAGGGATGTAAGGCTGTGCCTGATGTATTCCGCAATGTTCGACGGCGCACGAAATGGGGAATTCTCGTCTCTCGCCGAGCGTATCAAGGCGAGCCCCGAGTACGCGCCATGACCCGACAACGGAACTTGCTGCACATTCGCCACCTGCCAGCGTTCACCGCGTTCTGTTCGGCGCGCGGCTGGCAAGGTGAGCCGATCAAGGGCGAATTTGAAGTGCTCCGGATGCGACACCCGGCCTACGCGGACATGCTGCTCGTGCACCGGCGCGGCCACACGAAGAACGGCGACGAACGGCAACACCTGACAGTGTGGGGCGTCAGTGAAGCCCTCGCCCGGGAATTCATCGGCGCCACGTCGCGCCGGCACGGACGGACAACCCAGAGAATCACACCATGAAACGGATACGGATGACCATGCAGATTGCCCATGCCGCCGCGATGGATACGGGGAACCGATCCGCGAAAACCAACGGACGCACGGTCTGGACCCAGGAGGACTACGACGCCGCGGCGGTCGAATACCTCCGCCTCTGGCCGTTGGAGTGTGACCGATGACCAAAATCTACAAGTACCCACTGCGTATCGTGGACAAACAAACCGTGATGATGCCGGACGGCGCGCGCATCTTGAGCGTGGGGCACCAGGGAGACGCGGGCGACCTCGCCATGTGGGCGCGCGTCGATCCATCCGCCCGGCTCGTGCCCCGGTATTTCGTCATCCACGGCACCGGGCACCCGTGCGAAGCCACGGACGCCTCGCGGTTCCTCGGCACCGTCTTGATGCAGATGCACGGCGCTCCGCTTGTCTGGCACGTATTCGAGGTGGACCCATGAACCCGCAAGATGAATCCAATATCGTGAGGTTCCTGATCGACCTCGCCCGAGGCATCCAGCCGGAGGACCGGGAACGCGTAAACGGGCGTATGCGTGGCGATCTCCTCGACCCCTCACCGGAAGCCACGGACGGCGAGAAACCCCGCCAGACGGCCAGCGGCAAGCGGCGCGAGGCGTTTACGGACCATCGGCGCCACTGGCCGGCCCGAAAGTGGTGGCAGTATGAGTAAGCGCCCCAAGTGTCCCATTTGTGGGACGGCTGCCAATTGGCGACGATCGACGGACACCGGCGGCCTTGAGGTGTGGTGCCCGAAGTGCGACCGGGCGGCCCAGAATGCCTACGCTGTCTCGCTGATGGCCGAACACCGTGCGGAAGTCTCGCACGCGTATAAAAACATCCCACGGACGCAACGCACCAAGGAGACATCACCATGAGTTACGACATCTATATCGGCAACGCCGAACTGGAAAGCGAGTGGCCGGGCGAAGATGGCCCGGTGGCTGAGTGGACCGTGAAAGGCCATGCCGAGCCGGACGCGCCGACGTTCCCGGGCGATTTCATGACGCTCAACGGCAACTCACGGCACCCCGGCTATTCGCAGTGGGCAGACTTCTGCCGTCAGGTCGGGCTTTACGATCTATTCTTCGCGGAGTGGGAAGGGCTGATGTGCGAGCATCCCGGCATCGCCGTCCTGAAGCCGGAGCACCTCGCCGTCGTGAAGGCGGCCCGTGAACTGTGGTCAGCGCAACGACCGAGCGCCATCGCCGGATGGGACTTCGATCCGATCTTCGGCGGCAAGAACAGTGTGGACGACGGCGTGCGCGGGCGTGACGGCAATCTCGCTCGCCTACTGTGGCTCGAATGGTGGATGGACTGGACGCTCCGCACCTGCGAACGCCCAGCACTGCACAACCGATAACCGGAGACAGCCATGAAAACGGACGGGTTTGACTATCAAGGCAAGCGCCCGGATCAGGTCAGCGCATCGGAAGCCATCGCCGGCGTATGTCTGGCGGTCGCGCTCATTCTTGGTATCGCCTTCTTTCTCACGAAGTGTGCGCAATGACAACGGACGATCGCAACCACCAGGGCCAGCGGCTCAAGCACTCGCAGCGCATCGCCGGCATCGCCCTGATTCTGATGCTTTACGGCTCCCTGTTCTTCATCGCGGGGTGCGGGCACGGACCTACGGAGCCGGCAGAGCAAGCCGTCTACCTGCCGTGCGGCGTGCGGAATGTGCCGGTCACGCCCGGCGACCCGACTGTGCCACGGTGCGCGAATGACCCGAGATTCGTTGCGATCATCGAACGGAATCGTATCGGACGGACGGATACGATGCCGGTGATCCCATGACCGCCGGCCAGATCTACATCGCGACCCCGCGCGGCCCTCGGATCGCGGCATCGCAGACGGGCGGCTCGATACCGCCCGGACTCGCGCTCTGTCTCGTGCCGATGGACGATCAGACCGGCGAGGGCGAGCCATGGCACCACACCTATAGCCAGTGGTCGATTACGCACATTTTGAGCGGGCGCCGCATCGGGCCAGGATGGGAAGAAAGACGGGACGCACAGCGGTGCGCGGAATCGCTCGCCGGCATCGTGGACTGGACCGTGCCGCACCTGTTCCTCGCGGATGATGCGGACGTGCGCAAAAAAGTAACGGACGCTCTGGACCGATTCGCTGCCGACATGGAGGACAGATGAACCGCTTTTTACGGCTCGCGCAGATCCATATCCCCGTCGAGTTCGGCATGATTGCCGGGTCGTCAAACACACGTCCCGCGGTGAACTACCAATTCGGGATCGACGCGCACGGCGCGCTCTACCTGACCTACCGGCATACCTGGCCGTCCATCCAGGCGAACCGGCCACGGCTCTCCGTCACAGATCCGCAATGGTCCCCGAATCATGGGTTGCGCTATGTGGAGTGGGTGGCAAAATGCTGAGTCTTTTTTACGGACGCCTCGGGCGGGAGCCGGCGCGGTGCAACGGCTGCGGCCATGAGATCCCGCCGCAGAAGATGATTATTCAACGGAGCGACGAAGCGATATTTTGCACGGCCGATTGCGAACACGCGAATCCGAGTACGGACGCCCCAAGCCGGCGCGTGATTACCTAGCGCGTCGGCCTCACGTCTCCTCCCTGTCGCTCGGGGCCGCCGTAGCGTTTTCCCTCGCCCAGCCCATTACCCTAAACTTCAGAAAGTCGCCGATGCGGGCCGCCACATCGCAATGAGCCTTATCGCGACCGTATGTCGTACAGTGTTCGCCGCCCCCGACTGATCCAACCTTGCGTGCGATGATGACGACCTGATCGTAGTCGTAGTCGAGCGCGATCTTCTTGGCGGCAGAGATAGGAATCGGCTTCACGGGGCTTCCTCCGTTGGCTTGGGGTCGCTCGGGGACGGTGGGTAGATGATCTTCTTGCCCTGACAGACTTCGCACTGCCACGGGCCGGTTGAGGACGACGTGTAGCCAGAGCCAAGCGGCGTGTTGGGCGGATAGCTGACGACGCCTCGCCCACCGCACACCGGACAGACTTGCCATTGGCTAGCCATCGTTCCGCTCCTCCGTTGGGGTGGCAGACAGGGCGGCGTCGATGGCGGCGCGGAACGTGTCGGCTCGGGCAATGGCAGGCTCTTGGTCCAGCGTCTTGCCGAACGGGGCGAAGATGCTCACCGAGTTGCCGCCCCACACGGCCATTGAATCGCCGACCTTCACGTTTGGCCTTTGCGCTTCCAGCCAATCCAGCCGTTCCGTATCCCTCCGCTCCCGCTCGGGGGGAACGGAGAGGGCGGCGGCAATCACCTTGCGGACAACGCCAAACGCGGTGCCGTCAGGCGTGTCGAAGCCAGCCGCGAAACACTCGGTCGCAATCTGCTCGATGGCCGCTCGATCTTCGGCGGCGATCTCGTCCTCCTCGCTCTGCTGTCCTGCACGGAATCCAGCGTCCCATGCGGCCTTGTACGCCACCGAAGCGTCATCACCGGATTGCGGTCCTGCACGGAGGGCGGTGAGGATGCGATCCCATTGCGCTACAGCAGAAGCGCATCCGTAGTCCTGTTCCTCTGCTCTCGTCAACACCACCAGCGCGATGTCTGCCGCCGTGACGCCCTGCGCCTGCGGGGAGTTAGGCATGGGAGTCTCCATCGCTAAAGTTTGAGGGCCACGGGGGAAGCGCGACGGTCTGACCGGCCAGCGTGTGCGTGCAGTCGGCTAGGAACTCGATGCGTCCGGCACGCACGAACGAATGGCAGACCTCGCGCACTTCGACCATGATGAATCCGGTATCTCGCCTGCCGTGCCACTGGCTATTGATCGACGGCGAGAATGTCGGCGCGTCAACGTCATTGTCCCATTCCCAGAGCGGTTGTTCGCCGCTCACCCGAATAGCGTGTGCAGAGTCACAACCCGGACACCAGAAAGCGACGAGTCCGCCTTGAAGCGAGCGGAGCACGGCAGAGAGCCTAGCCATTGGTGCCTCGGATGAGGGAGAGGAGTGCGGCACGGACGATTCCGGCGATGCGGTCGCGATCCATCCTCGGCCCGTCCTCGTACTTGTCGAACAGACTTCTGTACTCGGCCACTCCCGCGTTTATCGCCGCTTCGACGGCTACGGGGTCGGGCGCTGGTGGAAGGGCGCGGGCGGGAAACATCCGCGTCCACGTCGGCTTGCCTTCGTAGATGCAGCACAGCTCCTCACCACGCTCTGCACGCTCGGCGGGCGTCAGGCGATGCCACGGCCACGTCATCTGCCATAGCCCGATCTCGTTCGGCGGGTACGGCGGACTGTCCTCGTGCAGGATCCGCACGCCATCCCAATCGCCGCCGCGCTGACTGTCGCCGTCCCACGGACAGAGTTCCGGCGGATCACCGCTGATGTCGAGCGCGATAGCATCACCCTGCACCGACAATCCGACGCGATACACGAGCGCGGTCAGTACGCCCTGCTCATCGAGTGCCCGTCCGGTGGACGGCGGGAGGTTAGGCATTGTGGCCTCGGGGATTGGGTGCATCGGGGCGAGTTGCGCCTTCACGCTATCCGGCCACTCGCTCGGAAATGACGGCTTACGCATCCTGCCCTTCCTCGCTCGTGGTGGGGGACGGGGTGGGGCGCTTACGGTATTCAGCCTCATCGGTAACCTCGTCCACCGCGTCGGCGGCGGGGGCGTCCACTGACGGTAATGGGCCGGGCCTCGGAGAGGGTCGCTCGTTCCACTGTTCCGGCGACACTACCAGTCCTTCGATTGGACAGTCTACCTCAACACACCCGATCAAACTCAGCCCGTCGTGCGGTGGTCCTTTGACGTATTTGGGGGCACTCCCGCAGAATGGGCATGGCAACGCTGTCAGTCTACGCATGGTCCGCATCCTCCCCGTCGAAGAAATCATCATCGCCCTCATCGGAGAGCGGCTGGCACTCATGCTCACAGTTGTCCTCGACCCATTCAGGCGTCATCACTTCGCTGTCCTCCATATCGCAGAAGCACGCCTGACCGCATTCCGGGCACTCATGCATGGTCCGTGTCCTCGGTGGTGGCAGGTGCATCCAGCTTCGGCCAGTACCAGAGACCGCACCAGAGACATTGCTTCTGGTGCCATCCTGCTTTCCCTCGCCGTGCGGCTTCGAGGTCTGCGCCGACATAGCCGAACTCGTCGAGCGATGTGTCAGCCAGTGGGGCACACACTCCACAATGCTTCGGCGTCCTCATGGCGTGTCCTCGGTGGTGGGCGGGAAGATCAGGGCGAGGAGGGCAAGCAGAGCGCGTTTCGCTGGCGGGAAGTTGTCGCCCATCACATTGCCATCGCGTCCACGGAGATATCCATATGCCTCTATCGCCGCTTCCATGGCCTCCCGTGTGGCGGCGGGGCGCGGAGAGGCGTAGAGGGCGGCAACGGTATCACAGAGGTCGTCAAATCCAACGAAGATTTCAGCGGGAGCCAGCGGCGCGCCTTGCCCGCGAAGCCAGTGGATCAGCTTACGTATCTCGTCCCGCACGTCGGCATCGCCGCGCCACGCCACCGGCTCCGCTGTCGGCGCGGCGGCGGCATCGAGGCGGGCGAGCAGCCGGCTGATGCGCTGCCCCCACGGCCCAAGGCCGGTGCCATCGGATAGGTTCGCCAGCCATGCGCGATCTTCGTCCTGCTGCCGTGCGTCGGCGTCGTCCCGGCGGTCGGGGGTGGTCATAGTGCGCTCGGATCGAAGTACCAGCCGAGGAAGAACGTCACGGGCTGCGCGAAACGGCGGGGGTTGAGCAGCCGTCCCAACAGGATCGGGTCGCCCGTGCGGCGCCGGTTGCCTCCGCTCACGCCGTCCGCCATCCCGACCTCATCGAACAACTTCAGCGCCAGCACTTCGCCGGCGCGGGTCATGATCTCAGGACGGGCCAGCGCCATCGGGAAATCCACGTCCTTGAAGTCCACCGGCCACTGGCTCGTGATGTTGACCGTCTTGCCCTCCCTTACCACTTCGTCGGTCGCCGTCTCCACGGTCGGACGCGGCGAGCAATACCTCCCCTCGCCCTGCGCCAGTAGTTGCGTGGGCTGGACGAACGTGTTCCAGCGACCGTTGAGTATGTTGCCGCGTGGCGTCTTCGCCTTCGTCCTGATCGCAAAGGCGTCCATCGAGAAGTTCGGCACGATAACGAACCCCTGATTGAGGGCCGCGCCGATTTTCTCGTAGAACAGTTTCCGGCGTTGCAGCAACGCCACCCGCGACTGGAAGGGCTTCATAGCCCACTTCCGTTCACGCGCCACGTTGAGGTTGTGCGAGTTGTCGTGAATCTCGCGAGCAACTTCCTTCAGCTTCGCCGCCACCCACGTCAGCATTTGCCCGTGGGCGGTTTCCATCTGGATGCGATCCAGCGCCACGAGATGACGCTCAGGGAGTTCGTCGGGCAGGGTGGCGTCTTGGATCGGTACGAGCGACTGTGTCATTTGGGGCTCCTGAGATACCGCCAGCGGGTGGTCATGGCTTCACCTTCTGTTGAGAGATTGCCGGCGACTTATCCGGCGCTTGAAGTGGCACGTCCGGCCGGTTGGCGAGGACAATGCCGAAATAGACGCCGAGGCCGGCCAGCGCGATCAGCGCCACCAGCCCAGCGAACGCGAGCGTCAATAGGTACCAGAGGACGGCGCGCGGCATCGTCACGGTGCGCACGCCAACGAAGCCCTTGGGAGTGGTCATGGCGTGGGTTCTAGCTTCATCAGCGCCACCCGCACATTGATGACAGCCGCACGCGCTTCGAGGAGCCTGGTGCGGGCGGCAGCATCCATCGGCGCGGTCATCGCCTCACTGATTTCCGCTCGGCAACGCGGAGTTTGAGTATCTGGTCTTTCACTTGCCGATCTCCGTGACTGAGATTTCAAGCCGGGGACGGTCGATGTCAGGGTGTCCGCGGTGCCAGCGCAAGTCGTCGATCTGCCCGTCATCGACATAGAGCAAACCAGAAAGCGAGTCGTGAACCAACTTCTCGTAATTGCTGATGTCTCGTGTGCGCGAGGCGTTCGGTTCGTAGAGCGTAGCGTCCACCGATACGCGGCATGTCAGGGGCGGAAAGTGCGCGTAAGCCTGAGTGATGATCTTCCGTGCCTCAGCCTTCGCGCCCTTGTACTTCTTCGTCAGCACGAGGAACGGGCGCTTGCCACGAATCACAGGTTGCGTCCGCTCGTTGTCCGGCACGAGCACCGACCACGGAAGCGTGACCTTGCGGAATCCACGAAACGAGTCCTCGATAACATGGACGTAGACGGCCGTATTGGGGCTGGTATCGTCCAGCGGCAAGCCAGCTTTGCGCCGCGCCTTCCGCCGCTCGGCTTCCGCGATCATCTCAGTGGGCGACAGGTCGGTGAGGTCAGGCATCGGGTGCCTCGTCTAAGTCGTTCTCGTGGTTCCACTCGCGGTACTCAGCGGTGATCTTCGCCCGCGCTTCGTCGGTGTCGAGTTTTGCCAAACAGTCCCACGGGCCAGACTCCTTCCACACCGGGAAGATTCCTTCGCGTACAGAGTCCCACAGTTCCCCGAATACCCATCCGCCGCAGCAGAAGGCGCGGCGAATCTCGCGGCACAACAGGCACGAACGAGAAGTCCAGAAGTCGCCCTCTGACTTTCCTGCTACCCGCTCGTACTGCGTGCCGACGGCGATGATCTCGCCGCACTCACAGCATTTGTGGGGTTTACGGGCCGTGACGACCTTCTCGGCGTAGAACTCATTGCTCTCCCCGTAATCCATGTCGAGACACACGTCAGCGCATCCCATCAATCCTCCGGCACCGATTCCGTCACCATCCACGCGCCGCACTTCAGGCACATGACCGACGTACCGGGCGGGTCATGGCAAACGACTTCGCAATCCGGGCATATTGACTCTTTGATCGCAATGGCGGTCGATGCGGTCACTGGCCAGATGACGGGCGATTTCTCAGCGCGCTTCATGGCGTGCCTCTAGCTTGCGGAGTCGGGTGAGTTCGCGCTTGAGTTTCGCGCGGGCACGCTTGTTTGCGGCGGCGTGACATTCCTTACACCACCGTTGGTTAGGGGCACGGCGACGGTTCGTGTCGCATCGCGTGCAAAGTGGGAGTATTCTCATGTTCCTATAGTACCCCGTTCCCGTGAAACGCGCAAGAGGTAAAAGAAGGTTTATTCCGCCCGCTCGATCGCCGCCTGCCGCTCGGCCAGCGTGTCCGGTCGGCGCCAAACCGAGCCCCTGTTCCGATGCGAGACGGTCAGGCCAACTGACTGCCGCACCACTTCGCCGGTTGCTATACAGCCCATCTTCTTCCCGAGGGAGCCAAGTGCGTTCAAATTTTCGCTTCCGTCGTTCGCGAGCAGCCCGAGTTTCCCGAGGGCTTCCCTGACCTCACCGATAGTGAAGCTCCCTTGGGCATCGAGCAGCGCGGTCGCGGCCCGTTCGGCCATTTTGAGCAGCGACGCGCCATCGCGACTGCTCGCTGCCGATTCCGCGTGTGCAGAGGGATCGCTGAACAGGTCCGTTTCGTGAACCTGGGTTTCTTCCCGTTGGCGCACGCGCGGCTTCGCGGGATGATATGCCCCTTGGTAGTCGTACCACCCTTTCGACGTGCGCTCGCTCACTTCTCCACCATCCACGCGATCAGCAGCAGCACGAAGGCGAGCCAGCCTGCGACAGCAAACAGGACGTAGCGGAATGATCTACGCTCCCACTCACCAAGCATGACCAACAGCGCGTCTCGCTCCCGGTACATCTGGTGCAACTTCTCGTCGGTCGCCTTCGCCACGCCCTTCCACTTCACGATCTTGCGCGGCTTGGCCGGCTTCAGCTTCGCGAGAATCTTTTCGGCGTCGGCGGTGGACAGCGGCGTGCCATCAGGCAGAACGTCGAACTTCGGGGCGGTCATGTTACCTCTGTTGTCGGGTCTACGGGACGGTCGATCTCAACAATCTTCCAAGAGCCGGCGAAACTCCCGAGTGCCATGTGATTTTGCTCCACACCCTCGCGTGAAAACCATACGCTCGCCCGCTTCGCCTCACGGGCCTCTGTCGCGCTCCCATCATCGCGGAGCACGAGGTAACGCCGCGAGGTATGGTGCTGTAGTCCAAAGACGATCATTCGTACCTCCAATCGCGGGACGAGAGTTCAACTCGCCGGTGTCTTCTACGCTTCGTCGACGTTCTGCGCGACACCCTCAGCCGAGCCACGAACCTGCTTACCTACTCCGCCGCCAATCCGCTTTCGGCCTGATGATCCGCACCGGACCACCCGTGTAACTCCGCCCGCCGTTCGCCGCACATTTTTCATTGAACGTGAGCACCTGCGCCGGCAGTACGAACTCCACGGGCCGGGGCCGAATCTTCGGCGGCTTCGTATCCTTGGTCTCAGCCATCACGCCCTTTTCGTTGGAGTGGACTTCTCTCGTTCACGACGCTGCCTGTCCGCTACAGTGTGGTGCTTCTGGCACAGCCAATTGATCTTCAAGGGCTTCGAGTAGTCTGAGTGATGAGATTGCACCTTCACCGCCCCGCATACTTCACATGGAGTCCGAACGATCTCCCCGGCCCTTATCGCCGCCCGACTCGCTGCACGGGCAGCGTATCGCTGTGGGAACTTCCTTCGTTGCGCCCTCGCAACCTTGAGGGCGACGGCTTTGCCCTTGTCCGTCGCTTGGTACTTCTTCGTTCTTTGGATGACATCCGCAGCGTTCTTGCGGTAATAATCACGGTGGTACTGGCGCCTGTCATCCCGGTTGCGATCCCCGTACTCTCTCCATGATTTTCGCCATCCGGTACGTCGGCACGACTCAGAGCAATATTTACCTTGGCTGTGTCGCGTCGTGAATGACGCACCGCAGGTCACGCATCGGACTCGTCGCTCTCGGTTTGGGACTCTTGGCTTTCGCATGGCTCCCCGTTGACTGAGGCAACTGCGCCATCCACCATCTCGATGCCAATATGACCCGATGAACTCACAGATTCAAGCCATACCTGATAATCTTCTGTTTCGGCCATCGCCGTAATCAGCGCAAGGTTGTCCTCGTCCAGTAGCGACCCGTCCTTGATGCGTAGGATACGCAACTCGGGATTCGCCGCCATTGCCATCGCCACCGAGACCCGCAACTGTTCGGCGCTCGATGCTTGGTCGAACGGCACGCCGTTGAACATCACCATGCCGTCGCCGAACCCGAGTCCGGGCACCGGCATGACCGCCGCCGCAATCGCGGTCGCCTTCTGTTCCTTGCGGGCCTCCATCGCTTCCGTGAGGCGTTCGGCAGTCGCCTCAAGGCTCCTGAGTGCCTTCACCGACTGGTCGCGTGCGGCCTTCTGTTCGATCATCTTATTCGTGGCCTGCGCCTCCTGCACTTGCCGGCGCAAATCGGCGACTTCCAACCGCGCAGGGATCGCGGACTCTGCCGCCAACTTCGCCACGAGCGCGGTGGCCTCAGCGTCCAGAGCGTCGGCCTGCTCGCGCAATGCCTTCGCCTCTGCCGTCAGTTCGTCCACCCTGTCCTCTGCGGCGGCGCGGAGCGTGTAGCGACTATCGACGTCGCTGTTGAACGCCGAGGCGTTCTCCATCTGCCCGAGCAGCGCGTCCACGTCCACCGGCTCCGCTGGCAAGTCGGCCGGCGGTGTCGGCATCGCCGCTAGTCGGGCCGCGTGCGCCTTCGTCTCGGCGTTCACCCGCGAGCGTTCCGCGAAATCGGTCGCGTTCGCCGCGTCCAGCGCGTCGAGGTCGGCATCGACATGGACGAGCGCGCGCAGCATTTCGAGTTGCTTCTTCGGCTCCGCCGTCGCGAACGCCAGCGGGTCGAACGTTAGGTCGCCGAACAACTTGTCGAGCACGCCCTGCGGCGACTTCAGTTGAGTGCCGTCCTTCGCTTCGACCGTCAGCGAGCCGCCGCCCGTGGCGTGCATCTTCCGCGTGACGATCAAATCGCCGAGGTCAAGCCGGATGGTGGCCTTCCGCGCACCGTGCCGCACGGGGTCACTGGCGATGCTACGCGTGCCGGCCAGCGCATAGAGAATAGAATCGAGGATCGAGCTTTTTCCCGACCCATTCTTTCCGGTGACCTCGACCATCGCCGAGGTCGGCGTGATGTCGGCGACGCGGATTTTCTTCACATTTTGAACGAAAAGATTGATGATCTTCATTCCGACGCACCCTCCGTGCCCGGCGCCAGTGCTTCGCGCGGGGCGGTGACACTGTGAATTTGCCGCATCCGAAACTGCGCCTTGCGGAGATTGCGTTCGTGCGCCCGTAGCACGTTGGCGTGATCTTCCGGCGTCAGCGGCACCCGCTGGATGTATTTGCGCGGCAGTTTCACCCACTTGCCGGTTGCCATCTGCTCGCGCGTCAAATCCTCAAACCTCTGGACCTGCCCGGTGTCAGTGTTCACGACTCATCCCCCGGCTCCCGCTGGCTCGCCTCTTCCGCTGCCTTCTGCTTCAGCAGCTCTTCCTTCAGCCGGCTCGTCTTGGTCGCCCCGCCGCCACCCTTGATGTCCTCCGCCGACTTGACCGGCGCGACGACCGGCTTGCCGCTCTGCTTCGCCTCCATGACCTCGGCCCACGAGGACTCCCGTTCGTGGAGCGCGGTGAAGATCGCGCGCAGGTCCGCCAACTCGAACTCCGTGACGCGATCCAGCGTGTGTCCCAGGTACTCCTCCAACTGCGTCGGCTCGACGCCGAGCTTCAGGTACGCATCCGCGACCTTCCGCGCGGCCGCCTTCGGGTCTTTCCGGTCGGCGTTCGCCATCGTCGCCTTGACCGCCGCGATGGCCTCTTCCATGATGTCGCCCGGCAGGATGCGCAAGATTCCCGTGCGCATCAACTTGGACGCCCACGCGGCGCGCTTGACCGCCATCTCGTCCTCGGTGGCGCGCACCGTGTAGACCTTCTTGCCGTAGGTGTTCGTGCGCACCGACTGGACCGACCCCTCGGCGCGGTCGCCGACGCTCTGCCGCTCCACCGTCTTGTCGAGCGACATTTCAAGCGGATAGCACAGGTTCGCTTCGAGGTCCGTGACCGTCACGCACATCACCTGTTTATCCTCTCCGTCGTGAATCACAGTCGTCTCGACCAGCAGGTTGCCGGCGCAGCGCGCCACTTCCTCGGCGAAGCGGATCGACGGGCCGGTCAGGTCTTTCCCGCCCATCGGCTTCTTCCAGATGGCAGTCGCCGCGAACCCGGGCCGCTCGCACGCTTCCAGCAGTTTCGAGCGGACCTGCATCCAACTGCGCGGGTTGCGCATCGCCACCACGTACCGGGCTTCGACGCCCGCCTTGCTCTTGGCCGCCATCGACGCGGCCACCCCTTCGACCCGCTCCATCGCCTTCTCCTGATTGATGACAGCGAGTGCGGTTCCACCACCAGTCGGATCGCTCATTTACTTCCCCTTGTGTTGATGTGAGTGCTTGGTCTGCGTGCCTAGTACCGCTGCTTGAATCCGAGGTTGTCCGTGGCGTACTGAGTCGCCTCTTGCACGAGTTGCGGCGTGACGAACCCCCCGATAAACGTCGTGAATTCGGCTTCCAGCTTGTCGTGTACCGCCTTGCGAATGATGCTCTGCACTTCCTGCTCGATGATCTTCTTGAGGTTGCTCTCCCACGACGATTGCAACTTCCACTCGGTCGCCAACTTCTCCAGCGTGACCTTGAGTGATGCGCCAATGGCGCTGTCGAGGATGGCCTGCACGACCTGCGCCTGCACCGCCTCGGCGTTGATGTTGACCTCAATACTGGTCACTTCTTCCCCTTCGGCTTGATTTGGGACAGCAGGAACCGGCGCGATGCCGGCGTGGACTCCGTGAACTCGGCGACGATCGAGGCGAACCGCTCGCCCGCTGGCGTGCCGGCCAGTTCTTTCTCGGCGGCGGCGATGATGGCCGCGCGATCTACCTTCGTCGCGTCCTTGCCCGCCTTCCATGTCGCCTTGAATAGATCGCTCGTCAGGCCGCTGTCGGTGCCGATGCTGTTGCACGCGAGCGCCTGCATCGCCTCGATGGCCTCCTCCAACTCCTTCACCGTCTGCTTGTCCTGCCAGAGCTTCGAGAGCCAGCCAGCCTCGTCCTCCGTGGCCGCGCGCAGCGTCTCGTTCACCTGCGCGCCCCACTTGCGCTTGACGTAATCCAGTGCGCTCGGACCAGCCAGCGGCGGTTCTTTCTTCGGGATGACGTAGGTTTCCCAGAAGACTTGCACCGCCTCGCGGGTCAGTGCGTGGAAGCCTGGGTCTGCCTCGACGCGCATGATGCGGAAGTCCCATCCGCCGATCAGGACCGCGACGTGCGCCTCGCCCATGCCCGTCACGCCGAGTTGCGTCTGCACCTGCGCGAGCACGTCGAGCGGGATTTCGTCCGTGCCGGCCGCGCCCCACTGATCTCTTACAAATTCGTTCCTGTTCTTGATTTCGAGGGTGCGAAGCTGCACACGCGTGTTGCACTCAGGGCTGGATGGGTGCTCCAACCCGTCCATCACCGCGAACACGTCCCGGTCAGGCGTCGCGAACAGGTAGGGCAGCACGCCATCGACCTCCGTGGCCGACGGGGCGAGCACGATGTTTTCGCCCGCTGCGATTCGCTCGTGCTGGTACCGATCCGCGATCATCGGCTCCGCGAACCGACCGCTGGTGCTCCATCCGGTTTCGTCCTGAGTCCGCTCCTCGTTCGCCTTGCCCATCTTCGATAGCCAGACATCGAGCTGCGTGCGCTTGCCGTAGCATGGGAGCCCGAGAAGCGCCGCCACTTCACTCGCTCCGACGCCATTGCGCCGGGCGGCCAGCCACTCAGTTGAGCCGGGTGGCGCCGACGCCATCACATCCAAGTGCTCTTGGAGAATCACAGGTACCTCGTGGAAGTGGGTTACTTCTGGTCGAGCTTCGATTCTTCCTCGTCGGCCTTCGTCGCGTCCTTGAACGCGAAGCGGCAGACGACGAGCAGGGCGACGGCGCATAGGACATATCCGAGATCGCTCACAGTGCCACCGGGCGGCCAGAGAGCGCAGCGTCCAGAATCCCCCGCCACGTCCGCGTGAGCGTCATGCGGTCCATGTGCAACGGTTGGTCAGCGCAAGCATCCACCGCATCTTCAAGTTGCATCATGATCGCGCTGACGTTCACCGTAGGCGGCACCGGCAGGCTCGCGAGGTACGATCCAACCGCCGCGCGAAACAGTTTCGGCGCGTGCCACTGCGGGTCGGACAGAACGCAACCGGGGCCGTAGTTCACGTGGATGTAGTCGCGGAAGTCGGCCAGTGCTGCCGCCTCGCGGGCCTTCATGTCGTCAGTCATCGTACCGCACGCAGCTAAAGTGTCCGTCCCACGCCCTTGCATCACAACCTCCGAAGTGCCCGAAGAACGCCTTCTCGACATCCGCCGCCGTGGCCTTCCCGGTGTAAGTGCCGCTGATCTCGGTGTGCGCGTAGCCAGCCCGCGAACTAGTGACGGTGAACTTCGGGGCGTCAGTGCTTCCGTTGTCAGTCATCAGGATCATCTCCTCCGTATTCGTCGGGTCCGTAGTCGGGTTCATAGTTGTCCGCCGCTTCCTGCCCCATCGCTTCCAGCTCCGCGTCCGTCCAGTCCTTCGCGCCGCACTCCTCGCACTCGCCGATCTCCTCGACTTCACTTTCGTCGGGATAGCAGTTCTCGGGGAGTCCGCTGAGATTGCCGGGACGATAGGCGTACTGGCAGGGGACTCGGCCATCCTCGCACCGGGGACACTTCGCGCTGGTGTTCATGGTGCCTCTGTAGCTTCCCACGTCCACGCGGAATGTTGCACCGGGCTCCGCAGGACATGTAGGATTGCCGCCGACGCGCCATCAAACGTTGCCGCTTCGTTCGGGTCGGTGGTCGGGAATCCTGCCGGCGTGAGCCACGCGGACCCGTCTTTGCGGACGGCACGATAACGGGTGGTCATTGCGTCTCCGGTCCCTGCCACGGTTCGCGCGGCGTCTCGTTAGCCGTGTCGCTACTACGCTTCGCCCAGACGTAACTGCTCGTCATCTGGATAGCGGCCTGCACCGACACGCCCTTGTCGATCAACGCCCGAAAGTAGATGGCCGCGACCTCGGCATCTTCAAGAATCTGTTCGGTGTGGATCATGGCGCCGTCGGCTTGGCAAACATCGCGGCGACCTTGGCCTTCCGTGCAACCACCGTGCGCTTGGAGAGGAAAATCGTCCCGACCGCGTTCTGGTAGGCTGGGAGCTTTTGCTTCTCGACCAGCTTGTAGACGCGGGCCGTCGATACGCCGAGCAGCATCGCCGCTTCGCGTACCATGATGAGATCCTTGGGGAGTTTCATGGCCGAACGGTACGCTAGTTGTCGCCAGTTGTCAACACCCCGCGCGAATATTTTCAGGGAATCTTTCGGAAAGCAAAACGCCGCACCTTTTGAGGGATGCGGCGTTCTGATGGACCTGGAGGAAGTCGAATCCTCGTCTCAAACGAAATCAACAAGGGATACCACGCGCGTCTCCGGTTTACGGCCGGCAACGTCCTCGCCCTACAGGGGCAACCTTACGGTCACCCTCCACCAGTCAGGCGCACATCTGGACGGGCCTGACGCCGCTGTACTTCCTGAAGCCCTGCCCTGCCGACTGGCGCGCTGCCCGAGCCGCCTTCCAGTCGTTCATCGAGACCACCTGAGGGTTCTCGTTTGGATTGTGGGGCTGTAAAGCCCGCCCCGCTCTGCACGCACCCTTGCCTCAATACGCATGATCGAAACCAAGTCAGGCCCGTTGCCCTGCTACTGCACCAGCTCCGCCTGCTTCGCGTTGAGCGAGATCGTGTCGCCCACCGTGCGCGTGCCCATCGGCACGTCGGTCACGAGCGTGACGTTGCAATACTCGGTCTCGCCGGTCTGCGTGGCCGTGATGGTGCACGGCACGTTCACCTTGTCGCCGACCTTCAGGGGATTGCCGTTCCTGTCGTGCATGTGGTGCTCCGAAAGTGGGATGATCCTGAAGGGTCTACGGTAGCGCCGTTTCGCCGAACGTGCAAGCCTACCCCCTGTGCAAATCCTTCAGCGAAGGCGTGTCAGTGGGTGGCCACGGGGCGCGGGGGCGCTTCAGGTTCAGCGGGGTGAGGCGCTTGACGGTGCGCTCGGCCTTACGTTCGGCAAAGGTCATCTCGGCAAGCCGACGGCGCTCCTTCGCCTTGGCCGCGCACTCGCCACAGATACAGCCCATTTCGGAGCAACCAAAGGTGAGCATCATTGGTGGACCTTTCTTTTACGGTTACGGCAAGGAAGACACCGGCGGCGGCCTGCGCTTGACGGCGCCGTCGATGTCGTAAACGGGCATTCGCATTCAGGGCATTTGGTTTTCATGGCATTCACCGCTGTCGGTGATATGCTATTCTCCGTGAGGTTCTGTTCCAGCGTCACGACACGCAGGTGGTCAGGATTGACGCACGACCGAACACGACAGACGTGATCTAGCACCATCCCATCTGGAATCGGCCCTTTGTACAACTCCCACCCAGCCCGGTGAGCCTTTTTTACGCGGAGCGCGTCATGAAACACTCCGTACCCGTCCCCCTGTAGGGCTGCCGACCAAAGCCAACACCCCGTGTTCGGCTCCGGCGTCCACTTCGCATCGAACCGCTCCCGAAGTGTGTAGTTCTGCCCCTTCGGTTGACCTTTGGGCATACACCCACCAACGCAAAGTCCCGCGTCCGTTGGGGGGCTTGATCCTCGCTCGGCGGCAAAGCGGAGACGAGGCACCCCAAACGAACGCGGGACAGTCATGCGACGATTCATCCACGCCAAGCAACGCGGACACCTTATCCTACCACTCTCCCCTCACCCCGTCAAGGCCGTACCAGCCGACCGACCACCGCCCCAACAAGTGCCCCAGCCGCCCCCCAGCGCCACTTCTGCACCGGAGAGGGGAAAGACGCCTTGAGCACCTTCATCTCGTCTCTGGCGCCCGCCCAGCCCCGTTGCGCTACCCCCACGCGCTCGTCGCAGGTGCTCAGGGCTTGGGTACACGCTTTGATCGTGGAATCGGCACGGGTCACGTACTCCACGACCGTCAGGGTGTCTCGCTTCCACCGCTCGACGGTCTGGGTCAGGGTGTCCGTCCGGAGCTTCAGCCGGGTCAGGCGCAACGTGTCCACGCGGTAGGCTTTCGCCAGTGAATCGGCCTCAGCTCGGAGCGCATGATTCGCGACTTCGTACTGATGGATTTGGATGTCCCGCTTGCCGATGGCCCTTTGATGTTGATTATTCCACGCAACCAGCCCGCCGAGTGCCGCCACCGCGAGCACGACCAGCGCGACTTGCGCCTTCCAGTTGAAGGTCATGGTGTCCTCGGGTAGTGGACGAACACGCTGGCGTTCACGGGCCGTTCGGCTACACGGTCGCCGTTGTTGCTCTTGCCGTCCTCGCTCGTATTTCCCGCGATCCCGATGAGGGGATTGATGCCCGTCACGATGCCGATGTGGTGCGCGTGGTCGTCGGCATTGACGTAGAGGAACAGGTCGCCGATCTCTGGAGTGTGCGTCACCCAGCCCTTCGACTTGGCAAGGGTGTAGACGCTCTGGCACGCCCCTTCACGCGGGATAGGGGCCTGTCCACCGAAAGCGAGGTCAAGGACCATCGTCACCCAGTAGCAACACCACGATTGGCCGGGCGATCCGCCGCACCACTTTTGGATCGCTTCGACACGTTGGCCCTTGTTGGGACCCGCCTCCCGGACGAACAGAAAGAGGCGGGCCACCCGAAGGATGTCGGTGGTGGTTGGCACCCTACTTCCCGCCTGTACCTGTCAGCGAATGACTCAGCGCGGCGCTCACCACGGCCAGCACGGTCACGATACTCGCAATCTGCGGCGTCAGCACACTCAGGACGGCGGCGGTGTTCAGCGCACCGAACACGGCGGCGAGGACGGAGAGAATGGAGACGATCTTGGAGAACGGCTGCATAGAACCTCACGGGATAAGGGAACCTCCACCTGCACGAACCTACGATGCATCTCGCGTCGAGAGAGAGACCTACCGTTTCCGTGCCCGTGGGAGCGCCGGACAGTTCAAGACGTGATCGCTGATGAGTTGCCGTGTATCGCGAAGGCTGACGTCAAACTTCCCACTCAGAGCCGAGACCTCAAACAACACGCGATCCATCTTGTCGCGGTGCTCCCGTGCCGCCTCACCCATTTCCCTCCGCAGCGTCTCGACGTGTTCATCGACTTTGGAGGCGACTGTTTTGTTGTCTGTCTCCAGCCGTTCTGCCACCTTCTCGGTGTCGGCTTTCAGTTCCTTGCGGGCGACTTCCTGCGCGGCAAGTCTCGTCCGCATGGTCCCCCACGAGATGCCCCATCCCGTCGCGCCGGCAACGACCGCCGCCAGTACCGTCCATTCCGTGACGACGGAGGTGTGCTGGACGACCGTTGCCACTTGGACGGCGAGCGCCGAGGAAGTGCCCGTGACGAGGCCCACCGCCTTCGGTGACGCAATGAGTCTGAACATGTCGGGCATCGCCGCCAGCGTGGAAAGGGTTAGGTGTCCGTCTTCGCGTCGTCGTGCTGGAAGAACAGCCCGAGTCCGGCAACCAGGTTCGCCAGATCCATGCGGGCCGCGTTGTACTTCTCCTGCTTTTTCTCGTCGTCGGACCAGTCGGGGAGGCGCGGCAAGTCGGCCTTCGTGATCCGCAGTCCCGTGTCGATGATCTCTGAGTCCAGTTCCATCATGTCCATCAGCATCGAGTTGAACGCCGCGATGTCCTTGATAACGACCTGCCCGTGCTCGTCGAGCACGTCGGATTTCTCGGCAGACGCCTGCGCCATCGTGCTCTCGCCCTCAGCTTTCACGACAGCGGGCATCACCAGCGTCTTGAGGCTTGAGAACTTCAGGATGCTGCCGAGTGTCGGCAATGCCCGCTTGCCGAGTGCGTCAGCGTTGCGGAAGACTTGGACTGCCTGGTTCTTTGAGAGGAACATGGTCTACTCCGGAAAAGTGAGAGTGCGTCACGCCTCCAAGGTGCTACAGTTCGCTCGGTTGGTCAAGCGATTCCTGTGGGGCGGGCAAGACTGGCGTGGCTTTCGCGACCGTGGCCGACTCGGCCATGCCACGGACGGTTAGTTCCGCACTCACCGCCGCGGCTTCGTCGTCGTTGGTCCAGCCCGCCTTCGGCAACGCGATCGACTCCGCGAGCGTCACGGTGTAGTCCTCGGTCACTTCCTGCTTGGTGACGGGATGCGTGTACGTGATCTTGCCCGTGGCTTCGACGCGATCATTCACGTGGTCAATCACGGTGCGTTCGATTTTCATGGTGGTCTCAAGGTGAAGGTTAGGACATCACACAAGAAGGCGAGGAGGCGGCGCATTAGGACATCACCCACTTGCACGCAAGCGGCGCTTGTATTACTCTTGGAATATGACTAGTCAATGGAAGGTCACTAGGGCGATGACCCCAGTCGAGCGATTTTGGAGTAAGGTCGAACGGCGAGGGCCGACTGAATGCTGGCCTTGGCATGGCTACCGTGACAAGGATGGCTATGGCGTCTTCAACCCGACGCACGCCACGCTGCGCAAGGCACACCGTTTCGCCTACGAACTCGCGCACGGCCCTATACCAAAAGGGATGTGCGTATGCCACAGGTGTGATGTTCGGAATTGCTGTAATGATGCTCACTTGTTCCTTGGCACGTCCGTTGAAAACGGCAACGACAGGGACATGAAATGCCGTCAGGCACGCGGCGCACGACACGGAATGTCCAAGTTGACCAAACGAGACGTGCTGGCGATTCGCAAACAATACCGCGAGGGGTTTAGCCAGCAAGTCATTGCGGACGGCCTTGGCATTCACCAGACAGCCGTATCGTCTGTCTTGCGTGGAAGAACATGGAAGCAGATCACCTAGGGTCACGAGAGTATCCCGTTAGCAACCAGTGCGGCACGGATACTCACCACCATTGCGTGGAGGGCAGAAGCATTTGCGCCAGAATCAAAACCATTTGCGCCTGCACCATACGCCGCGAGCGCACCACCAGAAGCGTAAGCGGTCTGTGCGGCCTTGGTGTTGCAACCGAAGCCTGTACCTACCGTCAGCCCTGCGGCGAGGGTGACAGCCTGTGTTTCAGATACCGTGATAGCGAGTGCCAATCCCGCACCGGAGTCAGTGTACAACTCAAACTTGCCCTTGGTATCTGCCGTCGTGCTGTTGACCTTCCTTCCGTAAATCCGCGCGAAATCCGTTACAGCTGTCGCGGCGTCATTGTTGTAACCGCTCAACGAGAGGAAACCGCCTCGCGCCGTCGCTTGCGCCCGATTGTCACGCGCACGAATGAAGTTGGCAGATGCGCCTGAACCTTGTACGTCGAGCAAGTAGCTATCAGCGAGCGCCCCCCCAATCCCCACACTCCCGCCAAAGGTTGCCGCCATCGTGGAGCGCGTGATCGCCAACGCAAGACCAACGACGCCGCCAACATCCGTGAAGGCGATGAGCGCGAGGTTGGTTCCCGCGTTCGCACCAGACTCCGCATCGCCGCCAACGCGCCACGTCCACCGATCGACGCCCGCCGTCTTCCAGTTGATCCCGCGGTACTGCCCCGCGGCGGTGTTGAGCGTGATCTCCCTCGTCGCCGCGACGGCATCGCCGCCGAGCACCACACTCCCGCTAAACGTCCCCGTCGTGAACGAGGCCGCACCTGCGGTGAGGGCACCCGCCACGGCCGCATCGCCCGCCATCCAGAACTTCGTCGTGTTCGGCCCCACATACGCCACGGTCGTCCCTGCGCGGTTCTTCAGCGTCACGTCGCCCGTGGTGCCGTAGCCCATCAGCGTTGCGCCACTCACCGTCGAGGCGAACGCCGTGAACTGCGTCGCGCTCAGGGCCGAGGGCGTCGCCAGCGCGGTTGTGCCGATGATGGCGTTGGTGAAGTAGATGTTGCGCGGCCGCGTCGCCCCCGCCTTGCCGATGTCGAACGCACCATCCGTGTTGAAGATGACGTCGCCGTAGCTGCGAAGTCCGAGTCCTGCCAGCTTGAGTTCAGCCATCGGTCGTGACCTTAGTAGAGGACAACATCACCCTTCACTTGCAGCATATGGAGCGTAGGCGTCAGCGCCATGTTCGTCGAGAACAACGCGCTACCGGACCCACCATCCACGAGTTGCGCTGCTTCCGTTCCACTGGCGGAAATCAGGAAGTCCGATCCCGACGCGATGAACTTCATGGGCGTGATCGTCGGCGTCCCGCCCGAGCCAGACGGTTCCTGCCATAAATTAAGTCCGTGGGATTGGTTCATGGGGTCTTCGCTCGCGCCACATGCTCTTCAAGCGAACGCCGCATGTCGAGCGCGTAGTGATCCATCTGAAAGAGCGTGTCGGTCAGTGCATCGAGTTGCGCCAGTGCGTCCCGGCACTGCCGTTGCGCGGCCTCGCCCGTTTGCTTGATTCGCTCGAAGAACATGTACGCGACCTCCTGCTCTTCCGTGCGGTCGGCGGCGCGGCGCAGTTTGTCCACGTCATTCAGCTTTGCCATGACGTGTTCAATCGTTGACTGCATCGGTTCCACCAACCCATAAAGCGAGTCGGTGTGCGCGGTCGTATCCTTGCCGTCCTCCGGCACAATGGCCGCGAGAAGGGCAAGCGTCTGTGCGGTAAGCGGAGGAAGTGGCATTAGAGGGTCGCCTGAAGGGAGGATGGGAGATAGGTCACGGAGAATGTCCTGACTTTCTCTTTGTCGTCGAGGAATGAATAGGCTTCGGCCAACTCGACCCCTATCGTCAACAAGGCTGCGGTCGTTGTCTGCGAGCACGAGGCAGACCGCGTTACCCATGCCGCCGCAGTCGCCGTCGAGGTAAGGGATGCGACGGTGCTCCCATTCGCATAGAATAGAACGCGCACGAAGGACGGGGACGGATCGCCCGCGTACACCTCTTGCCACACATCGCAAGACACGCCAGTGATCGTACCGCCCTCGGCAAGCATGAAGTCGCTGGTGAGTACGGCAGGCCCGCCATCCACTGTACCCTTGAGACTAACGGCACCAGTAGACGCGTCGGTCACTATCGCGCCAGCGGCGAATGCCGCCACCCCCATGCGATTGCCTGCAAAGATGGCCGTCTTTGACCGCGAAAGACTGGCTCGCGTCGCCCGCCCTTGCACACTCCCGTCCATCAGCGTGCCGAGGGCATCGTAATACACGACGGTCAGGTACACGGTGTCGCCAAGGTTCAGCGATACGCTAAGACTGGCAATCACGAACACCGGAGCTCCACTGCTCACGGCGGTCCCGCTCGATGCCGTTGATGCCGCGCTTGGCTGTGAGGACGTACTCGCCAGCCACTTGATCGACGCCGCGTTGGTCGGGGCGGAGACAATCGCACTGACAAGCGCAGTCAAGTCCGACGAACTATTGTTGTTCCCGATGGTGATAGTCAGTACGGGGGCGGCGGTTGCCTCTGCTGCTGGAACGTCCACGGCGTCACTGTCTGACACGCGCCCCGCTGCCGTCGCCGTGAACGTCACGCGTCGCGTGCCCGTCCTGAAGGCGGGCCGCGTCACCGTGTAGTCGATGTAGTTGGCAGGGCTGATTACATCTGCGATGGTCGCGGCCGGCGTGACTGTGCCACCGGAGGCCGGAGAACACGCTGTCCCTGTTCCGCCCGTCTCGGTGTAGGTAATCGTCGCGCTGTTCGCGCCCTGTGGGTAGGGGTCAGCCACGGCCACGCGCACGGTCGCCGTGGTGGCGGTGGAAGCGGTCACCCGCGCACGCATCGCGAGCGCGACAGTATCCCGCCCTATTTCGGGAATCTGCACGAAATCATCGTCTGATTGCGTGCCGCTGGTGATCGCGCGGAACTGAGCCTGCCCACCGCCGCTCCCGATGGCCCCACGATCAAAGACCCATACGTTGTCCGTGCCGTTGATCGCGTAGGTGTATGTGCCCGCTGCGTGACCACTGGCGAGCGTTGTCGCTCCGGTCAAGCCGACGTAGCCGACTGTCGGCGTACCAGAGACCACCGCGGCACTCACCGTGACCGTGATCTGCGTGGCCGACACTGTGGTGACGATAGCCTTGCATTCCGAATAGACCGTCCCTACTTCCGTTGCGCTGATTTCGAGCGTCGTGATATTCCCCCACGTCGCACCCGCATCGACGGCGTTCTTCGCTTGGAACGTGACCGTCTGCTTCGCCCCCGTGCGCGCGACATCGAACTGCGAGAGATAGGCGCCGGAGATCGTCACTGTCGACACCCAAGCGCCACCGTCCACATTGTAGCGCGCGCAATTGGCGCCGATCAGCGCGTCGGAATCACAGATGACGGTGACCGTCGCCGTGGTCGGCGTATTCCCGACGCTGGCGTTCACGACGTCGGCGATCTTGTCCGAGTCGAACGTCCAGACACCAAAGCACTCGGTATCCCCGTCGACGTAATGCACGAACCCGGCAACCTGAATCGGGTGCAACGGGTCCAAGGTCTGCACTTGCGTGTAGGTGCCGCTCGTCGCGCCGCCGCCCGGTACGCTCGTACACGCCACTACCGAAGTCACGCCGAGTCGTGTCAGGTGCCACGACATCGCGCCGGTGATCGCGCCGTCTACGTGCGTTTTGTCGAGATACGCGCCGGCATCCGTCACCACCACTGTCACCGTGGCGCTCCCCGCCGACTCCACGGGGGTCGCCGTGATAAGCACCGCCGACGCCAGCGCATACGTCGGGCCGAACGTCACCACGTTGCCCGAGATGTCAGTGATTCGCACCGTCCATGAGATCGAATCGGCGTTCGCGGGGATAGCCCGCGCGTCCAACTCGATGTCCGTGGTCCAGTCAATCGTGGCAGACGCCGCCATCGCCTTGGTCAGGATCGTCGTCGGCACCCCTAAGACGCGCTCGATCACCGCCACGGACACCGGGCCATCGCTCGGCCCAAACGCGATGTCGATGGAGAGCCGCGCGAGGTTCGCGACCTTCGTGGCGTGGATCGTGGCGTTGATGCCCGGCGGCGCGGCGTCTATCGTGACGAGGGCGCTGGCCCCCTGTAGATTGCCCGCCGCGACCGGCACGAGACGCAACGCCATCGCATAGCCGCGCGTCGGTTGCGTCAGGGAGAACGTGACCACGCGCAAGGCGGGCGTCTTGACCAGCGGACTCCCGCCGTCCACCGCCAGCACGGCCGTGTCGGAAAAGTCGTACCAGTCTTCCGTCTCCGTGATCGCCACCGTGCGGTAGTGCACGAACAGCGTCTCGACGCGCGTGCCCACGAGCACGGTAAAGTTGCGCGTCAGGCCGTCTGCGGATTCAACCGAGTTGATGCGGACGATGTTCAGGGACCGCTCGACCGCGCTCCCCGGTGCCAGACGCCGGACCCACTGTGCGTAGGCACCGACCACGCGGCCCGAAAGCGTCAGGGCCGTGACCGCTTGCCCGTTCGTGACCGTGTGCTGGTAGCCCGAGACGGCCAACGTCTGATCGTCCGTGAACTGCCGATGGTTCGCCGTGAACGTGTAGCGGTCGTAGAGTTGCACGAACCAGAGATAGTGGCAGTCCGCCGACATCTCCGCGGGTGCGTCGCTCAGGTCATTCGATACGGCATCGACGACTGCCTGCGCTTCGGCTTCCGTGCCGATCATCGCACTCGCGCCGATGCGGTTATACCGGCGCCGATTCTTGCTGATAGAGGGCAAGTCTTCTGAGAGCACCGTCCCTGATGGCCCGGCTGGATCGGAGTACGGCATCTCAATCGCGTTCCGCACGTCAGCGAGCGACAGGCTTAGGGTCCGCGCCACGTACTGATCGGTGCCAATCGTGCCGTCCACGGTCACGCGACTGCGGTTGGGGTCGAACCATGTGAGTTGCGACACATGGTTGGCATCGTACCGATAGCGGATGTCCTCGCCGGTCGAGTCCAGCACGATCGTCTGCAGCGCGTCCATCACCTTCGTTTCACCCTGCGCCCACTCCGTCACCGCATAGCCAGAGGACGACGCCTTCACCACCGTCACCGCTGGGTCACCTGCGGGGATGTTGTCGTTGATGACCGCCTGTAAAACGGTCTGGAGCGCCGTCCCAACGGGCGTCGTCCCGTACTCCGTCCCCTCGGTTTCGATCTGCAGGTCCATCAGCCAGCCGCCAAGGTCCGAACACTGAATCGTGATCGGCCCCATCATCTCCTGCGAATCCGGCGTGTTCACGTCGTCAATGCGGCCGGTGAAAATCTCCCGGTACTTACTCACGTCGAGCGCGACACCCTTCGGCATCGTTGCACTCGACGCCCGCACGAGACGGGCGATGTCGAGCAGCGGCGCGTACACGCTGGAGTCGTCAACATTGAGCACGCTCGTTGCCATGAGCGGCGCGAGTGAGACGCCGCCAATCTCCTGCACGAGTGTGAACGTCGCCTGCGACACGGGCGTGTCGATATGCTCGCCCCACGTCGCGTTGACGATCCAGTGCGTACCGAGCGCGGCGCCGACGTCGACCCAAGTGCCGGAGCCGTTCTGGATTTCCAACTTGATGTACGTGTCAGTCTCACCAGCGACGGCGAGCGCGAATTCTCCAGTTAGCAAGGCGCGCACTTATTGCACCTCGCTCCACCGACTCGTATCTCCGAATTGGCGCTGTGCCGTGGCCCTCAACCCCCTGAGCACTACCTTGGTCAGCACCTCGCCGTTCGGCATAACGATGGTGGCGTAGAATGTAGTGCCGTCTCCGCCTCCACCGCCTCCACCGCCTCCACCCCCACCGCCAGAGCTTCCACCGCCACCCGCAGTCACCGGGCCAGAGGGCGTGAACGGATTGTCGTGTGGATGCGCGCCCGCGAAGATCGCCGCCTGGTACTTGTAGCCGGACACTTCATTGAGGGCACCTGCGAACTTATTGAGTGCGTCAGTACCATTCTCGATCGCGGTAAGATGTATCTTCTCCGCCTCGTTGATAAGACCAAGTTGATAAGCAAGGTCAGCATCTATCTTGGCGTTCGCGTGATCCTTGGCCCATCGCGTAGTGAAGAAATTCGAGTTGACGCGATCGCGTTCGGCGTTGGCCTTGTCAATCGCAAGCTGTCGCAATGCCTGAGCGCGTGCTTTCTCATCGGCAATATCCGCTGCCTTCGTCGTTGTAAGTCCGGCTTCTGCGCGGTACCGCGTGATAGACGCATCCAACGCGACCGCCATCGACTTGATGGCCTCTGCGGCCCGCTTCGCCTTCTCGCCCATTGCGAACAAAGCGACTCCCACTCCGATGACAGCCGCGCCTGCCGCGATCATAGGATGCGCACCGATAGCGCCCAGAATACCGCTGCCGCCGCCTACACCCGACACCGCCGCGTTTGCCACATTCGGCGTCTGTGCCGAGATCGGCGACGAGAATGCGCCGAGGCCAGCCAGCGCACCAAACGAACCAGACGCCCCGCGCAGTTTGCCAGCGATCCCTGCCGCCAATGCCTTACTGAGTACGTCAGCCAGCAACGCTCCCATCGAGTTGATGAAGTCCCATCCCGTGCGGAACCCGCGCTTGAATCCCTCCTCGATGGCGTTCGCTAGACCGTCCTGCACGCCACGCCAGAGCCTACTGAGGGTCGATTCCGCATCTTGTGCGGCCTTCTTTATCTTCTCGATTCCGATGGTCTTCCGCTCATTCTCCGATGCCTGAATCCCACCGACTGCCGCACCGAGCATCGCGTTCTTGAGACTGACACCCTTCTCCATCGCCTTGTTCAGAATGTCGCGCGCCGCCGCCTCACCAGCCAAGGCGATGCGTTCGGCGTCCGTCGCTTCCTTCCCCTGCTTGCGTGCCAGCGTCATGCGGTCGAGGGCGTCACCCTCCGCTACGAGTTTCGCAATAGGTTCGCCGACCGCGTCATCAAAATCCTTCACCGCCTTCGTGTGGGCCTTGACCGCTTCGGTGGCGTGCTCGTCCGTTAGGCTAGCACTTTTGCTCGCCATCGCGTAAGTACGCAATCCCTCGGCAGCGGCCTCATACGACGCCTTCGCCTCGTTGTAGTACGCAAGGTCTTTCGGCACACCCTTATCATTGGTCTCAAGTCGCGTGTGCGTTTCCTTCGCACGCTCGACCTCGGCCGTGAACTCGGCCATCTTTTTGTCATAGGCGAGTTTCCCTGCCTGCGCGACCTTGACACGATCCAACGCCTCAACGCCCTTGTCGCGCGCAGCCGCCAGTGCAAGCTCAGCCTGCGCCTGCGACTTCAGGTTCTCGATTTCCCTGGTGGCTTCTGGTCCGACGTTCTGAAGTTTCTTGTCGAGCGCGGCTTGGTCCTTCTTGAGTTGGGCGGCGGCTCGCTTCGCCTCGTCGGCCCTCTGGCGCGCATCCTCGTCCGAGATGGCTTTGTCCTGTATCGCCTTGAGTGCAATAGACGCGGCCAGCCGATCGCCCACCTCTCTCCGCGCCGCCGACAACATATCTTCCTGCCTGGAGAAATCGGGCTTGAACATCACCGACTGTCCCGTAGTAACTTCCACCACGCCAGACGTGAATCGCTCGGCAAGAGATTGCGTAGTGGGCTTCGCCTTCAGATGCTTAAGGTAAGATTCCTGAGCCGCCACCTGACTCGCCAACTCAGCATCGGTCAACTTACCAAGCCCAACAGCGAAATCCTCTTTCACTCGCTTCGCACGATCAAATAGGATAATCACACCGGCGAGCGCCGCAGAAATCGCCATGATTCCTGCCGTAACAGGATTGAAAATCGCGGCCCACGCAAACTCCATCGCCGCTACCTTGGCAATGCCAAACTTGACGCCGAGAGTAACCAGCGTGAACCCAAGTGTACCGAGAATGCCAACTGCGATCGAAGCGTGATCGGCCATCGCACGCAAAAGCCAACCGAAAGTAGCTACCGCTGCGAGGATCTCCGGCGAGAAAATGCTGCCGATACTGATCCTCGCTTTCTCTGCGTACCGCTGGTTCGAGAGAATCTGAGAACCCGCAGTCCCAAATGCCGCGGCATAAGTTCTGGCGTAGTTTTCCCCGTACTTGAGTGATTCATTGAACCGCGCCTGTACCTTTTCGCCTTCGGTCAACTCCCCGCCAACGATATTCAACTGAGTCTTGTAGTTCTTATACGCTTCCTCAAAGTTCACGAGTACACGAAGCGTATGCAGCATCTTAGGTTGAGCGGTAACAATGGATTGCACCATCCGCTCAAACGCTTCCGTTGAGTTGATATTCGCAACGCGACCGACGTTCTGCGCCATTGTGGACATGGCCGCAGCCTTACTTAGATCAAGGTGCGCAGCCGCCATTTCGGCAAGTACCTTGCGCGCGCCAAGCGGTGCGATGCCCATTGGGCCAGTCATGGACTTCTCGAACGCTGCCATCTGATTCGCAGAATAACCAGCGTTCTGCCCGACCACATTCATCGCAACACCCAGCATTTCGTAGTCGGCAGCATCCTTTGCCGTGCCAAGAACCCCCGAAATCGTCTTGTACGCCGCGTAGGCGAGGACCATGCGCATTATCATGCGCTCGGCGAGGCTCGTCTGTGCCGCGTGATTCACGAGTTCGCCGCTGGTCAGACGCAGCCCGCTCGCCATCTGCCCGTTCCACTTGATTGCTTCTAGTTGGGCAAGGCCGAGCGCGCGGGTCTGCGCGGCAGTGCGCATCGCGGCAGCCGCAGACAACCCATGCGCACCCGCGAGGTCCACGGTGGATGCCGCCGCCGCCTTGGAAGTGCCAGCCATGATAGCGAGGTCGGCGTTGAGTCGTTCGATCTGCGCGGCAGTCAACTGCACCATATTTGCTTCAGTAGCGAGCGAACCGGCAACTCCATGCACACCCGAGATGGCAATATTATTCAGACTCGCCCACTGGCTCGTGGCGGCAGAAAGCTGCTGAAGTCGGCCGGACAGTTTTGCGAAGGAAAGGTCAACTCCGTTCGCGGCGACCCCCGCCGCCCTGAGGCTCGCTTCAAGAGCAGTGACCTTTTCGGCCCCTGTCATGCCGATGTCTATGCCGATCCTCTTGATAGTCACAGCATCAGTCCTCGGGAGTCTCAGGGTGCCGCAGGATCGCGTCCAACGTCATCAGGGCTTGCTTGTCCTCTAGGCTGGCTTCGCGCCCCGTTTGGCGCTGCCATGACTCGATCTCACTCCACGCCAACGGGGCCGCGCCGTCCATGCCTATTCCGCTTCGACCGTACAACTCGTAAATCCACACGCGCAAGTACTCTAGTTCGTCGGGAAACTCCGGGATGTCGAGTGCCGCGATCGCCTTCTTGTTGCCCTTCGCCGCCAAAAACTCCTGATGAACCCTAATCGGCTTCCCATCGGCTTTTGACGGTTTGTCGAGTTGCGCGTTCCGTCTTACGTGTTCACAGAGCTGGCCGAACCCTTCGCGAAAAAACTCGCGTGGTCGCCCATTGCCCCTTCCACCCGCTTGCGGACAAACGGGAGCTTCGTGAAGGCCAGGGTCGCGTTCGCGGTCGTGAAGGGCAGGACGACGCCGTTCTGCGAGAAGCCGGACCAGCCAAGCACGCACCGCGCCACGAGTTCTGACTGCATGGCGATCGACTCCGCGCCGGTCTGCTCCTTGCCCCGCAAGCGCATCAGTGTCTTCCGCTGCCATTCCTCAGCCCGG
>Ga0334722_10000925_pt1 | contig 39713 bp, 36 predicted proteins | sample C3_bottom_MG_FD_207210 | JGI IMG/M metagenome (GOLD analysis project Ga0334722, IMG submission 207210) | Sediment microbial communities from Yellowstone Lake, YNP, Wyoming, USA - C3_bottom | ecosystem: Environmental > Aquatic > Freshwater > Lake > Sediment | place: USA: Wyoming | collected...
AGATGACCGGCCCGAGCGCCGTCCATCTGACTGAAGATGACGTCTATACCGCTGCTTTACTGGGCTGCCTGGAAGGTATCCACAGCGGAACAACGACCATGTTTGACTATATGTATCCCCATCCTCGTCCCTTCTTGACCGATGCCGTCATTCGGGCCATGAATGACCTTGGCCTTCGGGGCGTAGTGGGTCGGGGAACGGTGGATACCGGCACCGAATTTGGGGTGCCCCCAGGGCTTCAGCAGGATGTCCCCACGATTACGGCCGATGCCCAACGTCTGCTCGAAAACTACCACCGCCCGGAAGGACGAATGCGGATCTGGCTGGCTCCCGCCGCCCTCTGGTCAAACAGCCGTCAACTTTTGTCCGCAGTCCGTGAACTGGCCGCAGCCTACCAAACCGGCGTGTCCATCCACGTCTCCGAAACCAGGTTTGATCGTGCTTCGACCGAAAGGCTCCATGGTCTTGGCGAAATGGATCTTCTAGAAAGCGTGGGGTTGTTGGGACCCAACCTGCTCATGGTCCACACCGTTTACCTGAATGACCGGGAAATCCGTATGTCGAGGCATTACGACGTGAAGATTTCCCATAACCCCGTAAGCAACATGTATCTCTCCTCCGGGGTCGCTCCCATCCCCAAAATGCTCCTGGCCGGTTTAACGGTTGGATTAGCCACCGATGGGGCTGGCAGCAATAACTCCCAGGACATGCTGGAAGCCTTGAAATTCGGGGCCCTTTTGCAGAAGGTCCATCACACCGACCCCACCGTCATCACGGCGGAAAAGCTCCTGGAGATGGCCACCATCGATGGAGCCCGGGCCCTGGGCTTGGAAAAGGAGATAGGTTCTCTGGAAGTGGGTAAGCGGGCCGACTTCTTCATCTTCAACCCAACCTTGAGCGCCAAAGCCGTTCCGCTGCATAACCCCGTCTCCACCCTGGTTTACTCCGCCGGCGAGGAAAACGTGGAAACAGTGGTGGTTGACGGTCAAATCATCATGGAAAACCGGCGCGTCCTGACGGTGGACGAACCCAAACATCTGGAGCGGGCGCAAAAGGTGGCCGAGGATCTGGCCCGGCGCGCCGGAACCCTGACCCTGGCCAAGCGTCCCTGGCGCAGTCTGGCTTACTGATCGGCAGGGTCTCCGCGGAAGTTTTCCCCAGGGCAGCATCGGCATCTGGTGGAGCATCTTCTGCTAACTCGAGGAGGCGACCGCAATGGAAAAAGAAGACCTTTTACTCCTCAAGGGTATGGAATTTTGGGCCTATCACGGCTACTATCCCGAGGAAAACAAACTGGGCCAGAAATTTGTGGTTGATGTCGAGGTTTCGGTGGACATGCGGAAGATGGGCGAAACTGACGACCTTTCGGCCGGTTTAAGTTACGTGACGGTATACAACCTGACCAAAAAGGTGGTCACCGGCGAGCAACACAAGCTGGTCCAGCGGATCGCTCAACGGATTGCCGACGAGATAATCGCCGCCTATCCGATAAAGCAGGTCCGGGTAACCGTGAAAAAACCTTCGGTGGCCATCGGCGGGATAATTGAGTATGCGGGTTGTTCTATAGTTCGGGAGCCGGAAAAGGGGAGATGAGCTCTTGCTGGACCTGCTCGTAAAAAACGTCACCATTGTTACCGTAAATCAAAAACGCGAGGTAATTCCGGCGGCGGCTCTGGCCGTAAAAGATGGGCTCATCCAGGATCTGGGGCCTTCCTCAGCTCTGGAAGCCAGGTACACCTCAGCCAAGCAGGTTATTGATGCCGCCGGTATGATCCTTTTCCCAGGCCTGATCAACACCCATACCCACTCTTTTCAGACCCTGCTCAAGGGCCTGGGCGACGATCGTATCTTACCCGACTGGATAGCTCAGATGATGTCGCCGAGCGGAGCCCACCTGGAAGAAGAAGACGCTTATTATGGTGCCCTCCTGGTGGGATTGGAAGCCCTGCACAGTGGCACTACTACCGTCCTGGACTACATGCATGCCCATCCCGTTCCCTACCTCAGCGATGCCGTCATTCGCGCCTTCCAAGAGCTGGGCCTGCGGCTGGTCTATGGTCGGGGCATGGCCGACGCCGGCCAGCGCTGGGGGGTACACCCGCGCCTGATCAAGGATCTAAAAACCATTCACGAAGACGTCTTACGGGTTTTCCGGCGTTACCACGGCTCCAACGGCGGAAAGGTACGGGTTTGGTTCGCGCCCGGTTCGGTTTGGGGTAACTCGCGGGAAAACCTCCTCTGGCTGCGCCAGATGGCCAACGAACTGAAAACCGGGCTGACCATTCATGTGGCCGAAACTCCTTTTGACCGCCGGGCCTCGGAGCTCACTCACGGTCTCATCGATCTTGATCTCCTTGCGTCCATCGGTTTTTTGGGGCCCGACGTTCTTTTAGTCCATTGCGTTCACCTGACCGATCGGGAGATCAGGATGATCAAAGCCCTGGATGTCAAAGTGTCGCACAACCCCGTCAGCAACATGTATCTGTCCTCGGGGATAGCCCCCGTTCCGAAGATGCTGTCCAGCCAGATTACAGTCTCCCTGGGGACCGACGGAGCTGCCAGCAATAACACTCAGGACATGCTGGAGACTTTAAAGGTGACGGCGCTCTTGCACAAAGTTCACTCCCTGGATCCAACTGTCATCACCGCCGAAAAAGTGCTGGAAATGGCCACCATCGATGGTGCCCGTTCCTTAAACTGGGAGAGCGAAATTGGATCAGTGGAGGTGGGTAAAAAGGCCGACTTCTTCCTCTTTGATCCCGGCCGCACGGCTAAAGCCACCCCCTTACACAATCCCGTTTCGACTCTGGTCTACTCGGCCACTCAGGAGAACATCCGGACCGTAGTCATCGACGGCCAGATTGTTATGGAAGGCGGAAAGATCAAGGCCGTAAATGAAGCCAAGGTTTTAGAGGAAGCTCAGATTCGGGCCGTCGAGCTGACCCGGCGGGCCGGAACGGACCGGCTGGCCAAAAGGCCCTGGCGCTCCCTGGCCTATTGAGGCCTGTTCGCCCGGGGCCCCGACCCCCCGGTACCAGCGTCGTCGAAAACCGGTCTTTCCCCTCAGTGAAGGAGGTGAGGCCCCGTTCGAGCATCATCTGTCAGCTGAAGTCGTCATCCCGTTGGAGGAAGATACTGGGGGTAAAACAAATCAGGGAGGGAAAAAGAATGTTGAAAAAGACCATGCGACTTTGGGCCCTCGTGGCCATCCTGGCGCTCCTGGGCAGCCTGACCCTGGCCGGCTGCGGGCAAAAGAATGAACCCGCCAAACAGAGCCAGCCGGCCCCAGCCCCCGCGCCGCAAAAACCCGTCTACAAGGTGGCCCTTTTGACCTCCGGCCCCATCAACGACGGCGGCTGGAACCAGTCGGCCTTCGAAGGGCTCCAGGACATCAAGAAAAAGTATGGCCTGGAGGTGGCCAACACCGAAAACGTCAAGCAGGCGGACCAATTGCAGCTCATTCGCAGCTATGTCAATCAGGGTTATAACATCATTTTCGGCCATGGCTACGAATATGCCGATGCTTTGAAGGCGGCAGCCAAAGAATTCCCCAAGGCCTACTTCATCCAAATCGGCGGAATGGAGGCCAACGGTTCTAACCTGGGTTCGACGGTGTTCCGGAGCGGTGAAGCCGGCTACATCGCCGGTATCGTCCTGGCCTTGACCACCAAGACCAACAAGATCGGTCAGGTTGGGGCTATGGAAATACCGACCATCAAGGCCGACTTCGACAACATGAAAAAGGCGGTGGCCAAATATAACCCGAAAGCCACCGTGGTGACGGCTTATACCGGGAGCTGGGAAGACATCGGTAAGGGCAAAGAGGCGGCTTTGGCCCAATTCAACAGTGGTGTCGATGCCATCCTGGCTGATGGTGATGCCGTCAACATCGGCGTTATCGAGGCAGCCAAGGAAAAGAAAGGAATGGTCGTCGGCTGGAGCCGTGATCAGAGCCACCTTGGACCGGACGTGGTCCTCACCAGCATGATCCAGCGCGTCGACCTGATGATGGAGAAGATGGTCAAGGACATCCTGGATGGCAAGTTTAAGGGCGAACACGTGGTCATGGGCTTCGCCGAAGGAGTCAACGACGTGGCCCCCTTCAACTCTAAGGTACCCAAGGATGTTCAGGACAAGGTCAAGACGGTCATCGACGAGATGAAAGCGGGTAAGTTTGATCCGAATAAGTAAGGGTTGGCCTGGACTTTTCGGGAGTCATCGGCCAAGGTTGCCGGTTCTGCCTACCGGAAAGATGCGAGCCAAATTGAGGTGGGGATGAGCTCCCGGAGATGAGAGCTGCGGGGAATCGCCCCGAAAGGACAGTCTCAAAGCTCGCCTCCCGGTAGGCAACCCGCAACCAGCGCGAGGCCGGTTCTTGCCAACCGGCCGGCAAGAACCGGGCCTCCGGCCGGGCCAATCTTACCAACCAGGGAGAAAAAACTATGTCGAACAGCAATTATGAAAGCGGACGCCGGTCCCTCCTGCTGAATTTCGTTCAGGGTCTGATCATCCCCTTTTTGGCCGTCACCGGGGCGCTCCTCGTGGGCAGCTTGGTCATCAGTCTGGTCGGAGCTGATCCATGGAAGGCTTACACGGCCCTGTTCCGGGGTGCCTTCGGCTCGTCAGTACAATTCAATATGACCCTGCTTAATGCCACGCCCCTGATCCTGGCCGGTCTGGCGGTAGCCCTGGCCTTCCGGGGTGGTACCTTCAACATTGGTGGTGAAGGTCAATTGCACATGGGGGCTCTCTTTGCCACCTGGGCCGGGACCAGTCTTACCCTACCCCCCGGCCTGGCCCTTGGGGTCGCTCTTTTGGCCGGACTTCTCGGAGGTCTCCTTTGGGGAGCCATTCCGGGCTACCTCAAAGCCAGCAAAGGGTTTAATGAGGTCATCACGACGATTCTGCTCAACTACATCGCCATCTGGCTGGTTAGTTACCTTGTTCACGGTCCCATGAAAGAGCCGGGGTGGAATCCGCAATCGCGAGCCGTGGCCGAGGCCGCCCGCCTGCCCATCATCGATCCTTTGAGCGGTTTAAATCTCGGGATCGTCCTGGCCCTCGTCGCTGCCCTGGTGGTGTATTTAATCTTGGAACGAACCACTTTGGGTTTCAGCATCCGGATGGTTGGACTCAACCGGACGGCCGCCGCTTACGCCGGAGTAAACGTCCCCTTGACCATGGCCTTGACCCTGGGCCTAAGCGGAGCTCTGGCTGGCCTGGCTGGCGCCGTTGAGATTCTCGGCCGGCAGTACCGGCTTTTGGATGGTTTTTCTCCCGGCTACGGTTTTGACGCCATTGCCGTGGCTCTTTTGGCCCGCTTGAATCCCTGGGGGACGATCTTTTCGGCCATCTTCTTCGGCGCCCTGCGCACCGGGGCCAACACCATGCAGGTGGTGGCGGGGCTCCCCGTCGTTGTCGTCTACGTCCTGGAAGGTCTGGTGATACTTTTTACCATCGCCGGCAGTTCTGGCCGCATCAAGCTGAGGCGGAAGGTGGTGCTAAATTGAGATGCCCAATATCCTGCAACTGATTCTGGCTGGTGACTTCTTCTATTCTACCATCCGTTTGGCGACCCCCCTTCTTTTGGCCGCCCTGGGCGGGCTTTACGCGGAAAGGGCCGGGGTCTTGAGCCTGGGTCTGGAAGGAATGATGCTGGCCGGAACCTTGTTGGGCTTTCTCGGGTCCTATTTTTCTGGCAATCCCTGGGTCGGGGTCCTGGTGGCGGCCCTGGGCGGGCTGTTGGTAGCCCTCCTTTACGCCCTGGTCACGGTGACCTTCCGCGCCGATCAGGTGGTGGCCTCCGTCGGGATCAACATCATCATGCTGGGTTTGACGGGGGTTTTATACCGTGGGATTTTTGGAACGACCCTCTCCAAGCAGATCGTGGCCCCGGCCCTGCAACCGCTGGCGTTACCTGGTCTGGCTCAAATCCCCGTCGTTGGCCCCCTTTTGTTCAACCACCTGGTCATGGTCTATCTGGCCTTTCTCCTGGTTCCCTTCACCTCTTTTATCCTCTACCGGACCACCTGGGGCCTGAAGATCAGGGCGGTGGGAGAATACCCGCTGGCCGTAGATACGCTCGGGGTAAACGTCTTTTTAACTCGTTATTTGGCCATCTTGGTCTCCGGGTTTCTGGCCGGTGCCGCCGGGGCTCTTCTTTCCATCGGCTATCTGAACATGTTTATGGAAAACATGACTGCCGGGCGCGGGTTCATCGCCTTCGCCGCCATCATTTTCGGGAAGTGGACGCCTCTGGGAACCATGGCGGCCTGCCTCCTTTTCGGGGCCGCCGACGCCCTGCAGCTGCGTATACAGGCTTTCGGCCTCGGGCTTCCGTACCAATTGGCCGTGATGTTCCCCTACGTCATCACCCTCGTCGCCCTCCTTTTGGTGGGGCGTTCTCAAGGTCCGGCCGCTACTGCCGTTCCCTATGCCAAAGACTAAAGGTTAGTGAGAGGAGCAGGAGAATTGTCGCAAGGTGAGCTTGCCAAAAGGGTTCTTCTGAAAGCGCCAACCAGAGAAGAGCAGCTGGTACAATTTGTGCGCGAATTGGTGGCCATCCCCAGCCCAAGCGGGCAGGAAGGCCCAGTGGCGGCGCGGCTCAGACAAGAGTTCGTGGATCTGGGTTACGACGAAGTCGTGGTCGACCGCCTGGGCAACGTGGCTGGCCGGATGGGCCGGGGGAAAAAGGTCATCTTATACGATGCCCATATGGATACCGTCGCCGTCAGCGATCCCACTCAGTGGCCCCACGATCCTTACCGCGGGCGTCTGGCCGATGGCATTTGCTACGGCCTGGGAGCGGGCGACGACAAGGGACCCCTGGCGGCCATGGTTTATGGCGGTAGTCTCTTGAAGGATCTGCGCCTCCCCGGCGATTATACCCTGTGGGTGGTCGGCACGGTGGGGGAGGAAGATGCTGAAGGTTTAGGCATTGCTTCTTTTTTGCAAGAAACCGGGATAAAGCCGGACTTCGTCGTCATTGGCGAGGCCAGTCAACTGAGGCTCATGCGTGGGCATAAGGGACGCGCCCTGATCAGGGTCACTGTACCCGGACGAGCGGCCCATGCCAGCACACCCCAATTGGCTGACAATCCCATTTATAAGCTGCTCCCGTTGATCGAAAGGGTCTCGCGAAGGGACGGATCTTACCCGGTGGATCCCTTCTTGGGACCGGGGACGGCCGCCGTCACCAGCATTGACTGTCCCAGCCCATCTTTAAACACCATTCCAGGAGAGAGTTCCTTTTACATCGACCGGCGGCTGACCCTGGGAGAAACCCGGGGTGATCTCATCCGTGAATTGGCGGCGTTGGTCGCTGGTACAGAAGCTCGGGCTGAAATCGTTCCTTTCCTTGGTCGAAGCTATACCGGAGCAGAATTGAGGAGCGAGGAATTCTTCCCGCCCTGGGTCCTGGCCACCGAGCACCCCTTCCTGGAAAAAGCCAGAGAAGCCTGGCGACTTCTCTTTGGTCAGGAACCGGTGGTGGCCAAATGGGACTTCAGCACCGACGGCACTTTCACCATGGGCGTCGCTCAAATCCCCACCATCGGCTTCGGGCCGGGCGACCCCCAGTACGCCCATTCGCCCCTGGACCAGGTCCCGGTGGTGGAACTGGTCAAAGCAAGCGCCTTTTATGCCTTGCTGCCCGCCATCTTGGGGCAGTCTTCGTCCGAACGATCCTGAAAAAGCTAAAAAAGTGCTTCTAAGAATAGCATACAAGGAGGTACCACTGATGTACACCGGACTAAAAGGAAAACACCTGATCTACGAGCAGGAATGGGAAAAGGAAGAGCTTGAAGCGGTCCTGGATATGGCCCTGGAATTCAAGAAGTTACGGGCCCTCAAACAGCCCCACAAGTATCTGGATGGACGGACCCTCTTCCTTCTATTTTTCGAAGAATCAACCCGGACGCGGAACGCCTTCGAAACGGGGATTACCCAGCTGGGCGGCCACGCCAACTATCTGATTCCGAAACTGACTCAAATCGACCACGGGGAAGGTCCCAAAGACACCGTGGAGGTCCTGAGTCGCTATGGCGAAGGTATTGGCATCCGCAACACCGCCTGGGGGATCGGCAACCGTTACATGCGGGAACTGGCCAAGTATTCCCGGATTCCCGTCATCAACCTCCAGTGCGATCTCTTTCACCCCACCCAGGCCCTGGCCGATCTTTTGACCTTGAAAGAGAAGCTCGGTGACCTGCGCGGTCGAAAATTTGTCATGTCCTGGACCTACGCCCCCAAATACGTCCGGCCCATCTCCATGCCCCAGTCCATCATCACCTTGATGACCCGGTTTGGACTGGATGTGACCCTGGCCCATCCGCCGGAGTTCTTCCTCTTACCGGACATCGTGGAACAGGCTCGCGAGAATGCCCGTAAGGCCGGTAGCCGGTTTGAAATCGTCCATGACATGGAGGAGGCCTTTAAGGATGCGGACGTCATCTATGCCAAAAGCTGGGGTGCCCTGGCCTATACGCAGGACGAGCCGACCATTCTCCAGCTCATTGAGAAATACCCCCACTGGAAGGTCACCGAGCAGGGAATGCAACTGACCCGGGAAGACTCCAAGTACATGCACTGCATGCCCATCGATCGCGGCATCGAGGTGGAAAACGCCGTGGCCGACGGACCCCATTCGGTGATTTACGACGAAGCCGAAAACCGCCTGCATATCGCCAAGGCCATCATGGCTCTGACCATGGAGTAATGGGCAAGGGCGGGATTGCCCCACCTTGCTTATTGTCCTAATACCTGGAAAGCCGGACGCCTTTCCCACTCCAGATGGAACCTGCCAGGGGCTCGTGCTTTCAGCTACGATTCGTCATGGCGATGTCTACCGCTTGATCATGCGTAGCCGGTGTTTTGGTCCTGAGGTGGACGTTGCCTAGGATTGGCTGTCAGTTGATGCAGGGAAAGGGGTCCGGCTGGTGACAGGTTCATCTCAAGGTTGAGTGGATTCGCTGGTTGTCACCAGCTCCTCCGGATGAACGACAACAGTATCAGAAAAGGCCGGTCATTTTCAGGGTATCTACGCAGAAACGAGGCGATCCCCGTGCTCAAGATCCTCGGCATCAGCGGCAGCCCGCGCCGGGGCTCAACCGAATACGCTGTACAGGAAGCTCTGCGGGCCGCCGCCGAGCTCCCCGGCATCACCACGGAATTCTTGACCCTGCGGGGGAAAGAGATCAAGCCCTGCCACCATTGTAACTTTTGCCTGCGAAATAAGGCCCTCTGCCCAATCAAGGACGACATGGTCACCCTTTACGACCTGATCATGGACGCTGATGCCTATATCATCGGCTCCCCCGTCTATACCATGTCCATCAGCGGGCAACTGCAGAGCTTCCTCAACCGTTGGCGGCCTCTGCACCACGTGCGCAAAGGGATCTTAAGAAATCGCCCCGCCGGGGCCATCGCTGTCGGCGGGGCGCGCCACGGGGGGCAGGAGCTGGCCCTTTCGACATTAATTCACTATTTCTTAGCCCGGGGAATGGTCCCCGTTGGGGCCGAGATCGGCCATTACTCGGGAGGATCCATTTGGTCGAAGGATAAGCTGGACGGAGCAGCCAGGGATACCGTTGGCTTGGAGACCGTCCGCAGCCTGGGGCGGCGAGTGGGCGAACTGGCCTTGCTCCTGAAAGAAGGGGCGGTCGCCTTGCAGGCCAAGGGAATCGTCATCAGGCCATACGAAACCAGAACCCATGACCAGGAAGGACATGAGGGCTGAAAGGCCCGCCCGACCTGTCCTGATCTTGACCCCGCCGGAGCTCCAGCCGGCCCATTGAGGACTTGGCAGGTGAACGGCCCACGAAATCAGCGTGGCTCCGGGGCGGCAATGGCTGAATAAACGGGGCCCGGAAGAAACGTGGTTCTGAGACTGGTGTGCAAGGGGGAACTGCTTTGCCAGGGATCACCATCTGGGGAGGCTTCTTAATTACCTCGGCCCAGGCCGAGCCAAAAGAGGGTTGGGGAGTTCATCTGGAGGGGAACCGGATAAAATCGGTCGGCCCCAATGAGTCCCTGCCCCGACAAAATGCCCGGGTCATCGACGCCCGCGACAAAATCATCTGCCCCGGGTTTGTCAATACCCATCACCACATGTACGGCTATCTGGCCCATGGCATCCCGGTGCCGGCCAGCCCCAAGGATTTTTACGGGTTTTTGGCCGACTTTTGGTGGCCGCTGGTGGAAAACCGCCTTGATCACCGTCTCCTTGCTGCCGCCACCACCTGGGCGGCGGTGGAGATGATTCATTCCGGGGTAACCACCTTTTCCGACATCCTGGAGGCACCCGCGGCCATCCCCGGAGCCCTACCGGTGGAAGCCCAAGTCATCGAGGCAGCCGGACTGCGCGGCTTTTTGTCCTTTGAAGCCACCGAAAGGGTGAGCACCGCCAACGGTCGTCTCGGGTTGCGGGAAAACATTGAGTTCATCCGTTGGGCGCGGGAACGGAAATCCCTCGTCCAGGGCATGATGTGCACTCATACCACCTTTACCTGTTCGCCGGAATTTCTCCGGGAAGCCCGCCAGCAGGCCGATGAACTTGGCGTTTTTTTGCAGTTTCACTTGTCTGAAAGCGATTTTGAACCCAAATATACTCTGGAAAAATACCAAACCCTACCCGTCAGCTTTTACGAACAAATTGGCTTTCTCAACGAACGCACTCTGGCCTCGCAATGCGTTCAGGTCCAACCGACGGAAATCCAGATCCTGGCCCAACACGGGGTAAAGACTTCCCACATGCCCCTTTCCAACTGCGAGGTCGGTGGTGGGGTGGCCCCGGTCCCGGACCTTTTAACGGCCGGCTTAAGCGTCGGTCTGGGAACGGACGGTTACATCAACAACTTCTTCGAAGTCATGCGCGGAGCCTTCCTTTTCCACAAAGCTTACCGGCGAAACCCGGCCCTCCTCCCGGCCCGCCAGGTGCTGGAAATGGCTACCGAAATGGGAGCTCAGACCCTGGGGCTGCCGCAGCTGGGCCGCCTGGAACCAGGCTATTTAGCCGATCTCATCCTGATCCAGGCCGATGTCCCTACGCCGTTACGGCCCCATAACCTTTTTGACCAGTTAGTGCTCAACCGCAATCCCGAACACGTGGACACCGTCATCGTTGACGGCCGGATCATTATGCAAGAGAAAAAGGTCCTCACCTTAAACGAAAAAGAAGCCCGTGAAGAGCTTTTGCGGGCAGCCCAGAGTTTTTGGTCCTGAAAGGACAGCAAGTTTGAGTTACAGTAACTAATTTTCGATCGCTATCCGGGGAGGCAACGCCATGGCCGACTTAACCACAACCCTGTGTGGAGTAAAGTTAAAAAATCCCTTCATCCTGTCCTCCGGTCCCCTTTCCTACTCGGGTCAGGCCTTGATTCGCGCTTTTCGCGCCGGGGCCGGCGCCGTCGTTACCAAGACCATCTCCCTGGTGGCCGCCCACAATCCCCGTCCCCACATGATTCAATCCGGCCCGGGGGTCCTACTCAATGCCGAGAAATGGTCGGACTTGACGGCTGAGGCCTGGATCGAAAACGAGATTCCCCTGGCCAAAGCGGCCGGAGTCACGGTGATCGGAAGTATCGGGCTTGGCCCCCGTGATGCTGCCGAATTGACCCGGGCGGTAGCCCAGTCCGGCGTCGACCTGATTGAGCTTGTTTCCTATGACCAGGAAGCCCTGGTTCCAATGATCCGAGCGGCGCGTCCCCGGACGGACAAACCCATCCTGGCTAAAGTCAGCGCCAACTGGTCCGATCTGCTCTCCGTGGTTCAGGGCGCATTAGCCGCCGGGGCCAACGGAATCACGGCCATCGACTCCGTCGGTCCCGGTTTGCGTCTGGACATCAAAACCGGGCGACCGCTCCTGGGAGGTCCTTACGGCTACGGCTGGGTTTCGGGGACGGCCATAAAACCGCTGGCCTTACGGGTGGTGGCTGACATTACTTTGCGCCACCAGGTAGATATTGTGGGAGTCGGTGGCATAAGTAAGGGAGAAGATGCTCTGGAGATGCTCATGGCCGGCGCTACGGCCGTCGGCTTGACCACTGCCGCCATCTTGCGGGGGGTCGACCTCTTTGGTAAGCTGACCGGTGAACTTTCTAGCCTTTTGGATCGGGGCGGTTTTGCGTCGGTGGCTGCAGCCGCGCGGTTTTCCCTGCCCTGGCTAAAAGAAATAGAAGACCAGCGTCGGTTGCGTTTTTCCTACAACCCCGATCTATGCACCGATTGTCAACGTTGTGCAGAGGTCTGCCCTTACCAGGCCCGGCAGGTGAAAAAGCCACAGATGCTTCTGGATACTGATCTTTGTCGTCAGTGTGGCCTCTGCGTTTCCGTTTGCCCCACCGCCGCCCTGGTCGCTCAACAATGATGCAGAAAGGAAGGTCTTTCGCCCATGCAACCGAAAATTGACGAAGCCCGTCTCGTCCAGACCTGTCAAAGCCTGCTTCGCCTGCGGAGCTTGCCGGGAGAAGAAGGCCAGGTGGCTCAGTTCTTGGCGGAAGAAATGCGCGCCCGCGGTTTTGACGCCGTTTGGATTGACGACGTCGGAAACGTAATCGGCAAGGTGAGCGGCCAAAAGCCCGGTAAAAGCCTCCTTTTCGATGGTCACATGGATACCATCGGCGTGACCGACCCCACTCAATGGCGTCATGACCCCTTTGGCGGTGAAATCGAAGACGGGAGGATTTACGGGCGCGGAGCGGCCGATATGAAAGGGGCCCTGGCGGCCATGATCGAGGCGGGAGCCTATTGGGCAGAACACCGCGCCGAGCTGGCCGGAAACGTTTATATCAGCGGGTCCGTGTCGGAGGAACTGGTGGAAGGTCCGGCTCTGGCCAAGGTTTTGGAGGCCGTTCACCCCGACTATGTCGTCATCGGCGAAGCGACCAATCTGGATTTAAATATCGGTCAGCGCGGCCGGGCCGAGGTCATCTTGCGGACCTTGGGGATTCCCGCTCATTCCTCCTCGCCGCATTTGGGAGTAAACGCCGTCAAGAAGATGGCCCGCGCCCTCCAAATCCTGAGCGAGATGACCTTGGGCGGAGACGAGCTCTTGGGTCCGGCCATCATCGAAGTAACCGACATAATCTCCACCCCTTATCCCGGGATTTCCGTCCTCCCCGACCGTTGCCAGGTCACCTTAGACCGCCGCCTTTTGCCCGGAGAGAACGAGGAGGGGGTGTTAAAAGAGATCGCCGCCGCCCTGGCCCCAGAGCAGGCGCGGGATAAAGACTTTCGCTTTGAACTGGAGATCGCTCCGGCCGATTTTGTCACCTACACCGGCTTCCGCCTTCAGGCCAGCAAGTTTGCCCCGGCCTGGAAGATGGCTCTCCGTCATCCCCTGGTGCGGGCGGCGTACGCCGGTTTGAAAGAGGTTGGGCTGGAACCGCGTTTTTCGGCTTATTCTTTTTGTACCAATGGTAGCGCCAGTGCCGGCCGCCTTGGGCTACCGACTATCGGTTTTGGCCCAGGTCGAGAAAGCGAGGCCCATACCATCGATGAATATTTAGAACTGGAATCTCTGCTCGGAGCAGCCCGAGGGTATATTGGCTTGATCGGGGCCATCCTTCGTGAAGGTACCGGGAACGGTTCGGCTAATGGCCGGAGGCGGTCGGGAAACAACGCAGAGGATCGGCTAAAAAGTTAAAGAAATCGGGGAGGTTTCCTGGCACAATTTGCTCACGATCAAGGTCAGATATTACGGTTATCTTCAGTTGCTCTTCGGGCGACTGGAAGAGGAAATGGCCCTTCCCGCCGGCGCCACGCTGAACGATCTCCTCCAGGAGCTCCGGGCAAAAATCCCGACGCCGGAAGTGGCATCCGGTAGAGAACCAGCCTTCTTCCTCAGCCCGGAAGATTTACTTCTGGGGATAAACGGTCGCCGCCTCTCCCTCAACCAAGGCCGCGACCATTTACTGCAGGAAGGCGACATCATCGACCTTTTGCCACCCCTGGGAGGCGGGGCGGAAAGAGGTGGCCCAACTTCGTGGGCCGAGTTGCCGTCCGAGGGCATTGCTCACTCGTGTCTGGAAAAGGAGGGGCAAGTAGTTTGGGACTGACCGCTTTAATCGATCTCACCAGGCAGACCGTGGAAGTTGGCCCCACCGATCGGCAACGCCAAATTCGTTTTGTCGGAAGCCGGGGTTTGGCCGCCAGTTTTCTTTATGAAAAGGTAGGACCTTCTACCAGCGCCTTCGATCCCTCTAATCTCCTCCTTTTTTCCACCGGGCCGCTTACCGGAACCCCCTGGCCCACGGCCGCCCGTTACACCGTCACGGCCAAGTCGCCGGCCACGGGTGCCTACGGCTACGCCAATTCGTCGGGCTTTTTTGGCCCGGAACTTAAAAAGGCCGGCTTCGATCTCTTGATCGTCAGCGGCCAGGCAGCGGGACCGGTCTACTTGCTGGTCGAAGACGGTCAGGTCACCATTCATGACGCCACCCCCCTGTGGGGAGAAACCACGGAGATAGTAGAAGAGACGCTGCGACGTCGCTATCCCGGCTCCCGCGTAGCCTCCATCGGTCCGGCCGGGGAAAATCTCGTTACCTTTGCCGCCATCATCAACGATTACGGCCGGGCCGCCGCCCGGACCGGTATGGGCGCGGTCATGGGCTCCAAGCGGCTTAAGGCCATTGTTGCACATGGCAGCCGCCGGGTGGAAGTAACCCCAGCTTTCCTCGAATTGGCCAAACGGGCCACGGAAAAGGTGAAAGCGGATCCCGAGACCGCCTTCCTCACCCGGTGGGGCACGGCCATGTTGATTGATCCCAAAAACGCCAAAGGCGATCTCCCCAGCAAAAACCACCGTTGGGGCCAGTTCCCCGGAGGAGAGCGGATCAACGCCCGGGCCCTGGACCAGTATGTTCTCCGCAACCAGGGTTGTTTCGCCTGTCCCATCCGTTGTTCACGTCTGAGTCGCGTTCCGGACGGGCCTTACCAGGTGGAAACGGAGGGCCCGGAATACGAAACCCTTAACGCCCTGGGAGCCAATCTCTGGAACGACAACCTACCGCTCATTATTTACGCCAACAAACTGTGTAACGCTCTGGGGTTGGACACCATTTCCACCGGCCTGGTCATCAGCTTTGCCATGGAAGCCCATGCGGCCGGAATCCTGAAAGATGAAGAGTTTTCTCTCCAGTGGGGCGATCCAGCCACCATTGTCGGGCTCATCAACAGGATAGCCTATCGCCAGGGCTTGGGCGATCTTCTCGCTCGCGGCGTCCGACGGGCTGCGGCGGAGCTGGGTCCGGCCGCCCAACCTTTGGCCATGGAGGTTAAGGGGGTCGAACTCCCCCGCCAGGAGCCCCGGGTGGCTAAGGCCTTTGGCTTGGGGCATGCCACCTCCAACCGGGGGGCCGATCACCTCTACGCCCTGCCCACCATCGACATCGCTGGTCTGGTTCATGTGGCCCAGCGTCTTTTCCCCGAACGAATGCCCGCCATCATGGACTTAACTTCCGAGGAACATAAGGCCGCCATGGTCCATTTTACGGAGGCGTATAACGCCATCGTCGATTCGGTGGGGGTCTGTAAGTTTTCCACCACCGAAACCTATGCCCTTTACCCGGAGGATCTGGCCGAAGCCTTGACGGTGCTGGGACAGCCCTATACGGTAGCGGAGCTACTTTTGGCGGGAGAACGCATCGTCAATCTGGAGCGGATGTACAACGTTCGCCACGGTTTCTCGGCACGAGACGATCGTTTACCCGAGCGCTTTTTGCGAGAACCTCTGGCCGTCTATGCTGATCCCCGTGAGATAGAAAAGCCCCTCGCTTCGAGTGAAAAGGAAAGGTTGCCTGCTCTCCTTAAAACGGGTTTGACCATCGATCTGGAGCGCATGCTCCGTGAATACTACCAGCTCCGCGGTTGGACGGCCGACGGCCTTCCAACTCCACAAAAACTTCGTGAATTGGGTCTGGAAGAATTGATTACCGATCTACCGTCAAAATGATCAATCCGCAGAAAGAAGGTAGGGAGTCATGCTTGGAAGGTTCTTTCTTCCCACCCGTATCCACTTTGGGCCAGGCAGCCGGCAGGAATTGGCAGGTTTGGTCGGCCCCGGCCACAAGGTGCTGGTGGTCACCGACCCCGGGCTGGTCAAAATCGGTCTGGTCGATAAGATCACGGCCCTCGTCACCGGTGCCGGGGGACAGGCCGTGGTTTTCTCGGAAGTGGAGGCCAACCCGCGCGCCAGCACGGTCGCCCGCGCCCTCACCGCCTTGCAGGAAGAAGGAGCCGACTTGGTGGTGGGTTTAGGTGGTGGCAGTCCCCTGGACGTCGCCAAAACCATCAGTTTTCTCGCCACCAACGAAGGACCACTGGAAGACTACCAATGGAAGGGAAGACCCATCACCACCCCTCCCCGGCCTTGTGTCGCCATTGCCACTACGGCCGGGACTGGTAGCGAGGTCACGAGAACTGCCGTCATTGTCGACCGCAATACGAAACAGGGCATCGTCTCCGACGCCCTTTTCCCCCGGCTGGCCATCGTCGATCCGGAACTGCACCTGGACCTGCCGCCGGCGCTGACCGCCACCACCGGTATGGATGCCCTCACCCATGCCGTGGAGGCCTTCCTCGGCCTCCGGCGCAATCCTTTCGTAGAAGCCTGGGCCGTAGAGGCCATCAAGTTGATCTCACGTTTTCTTTTGCGGGCCTTCGCCAATGGCCGAGATCTGGAGGCCCGCCAGGGAATGGCCCTGGCCAGCACTTTAGCCGGTGCAGCCATGGATCAGGGGGGTTTGGGGATCGTCCATGCCCTGGCCGGACCCTTGAGTAGTCACTACGATGTGCCCCACGGCTTGGCCAACGCCGCCCTCCTCGTTGAAGGTCTCGTCTTCAATGAGCCGGCAGTTCGCGATCGCCTGGCCTTTTTGGCCGCAGTCCTGGGGGTAGCTCCCCCGGGAGCCAATCTTCGTCAAGGCGCCAGCGCCTTCATTCAATGGGTGCGGGAACTAACCACCGACCTCGGTCTGACCGGGGTCCTGACGCGGTACTCCATACCGATGGCGGACCTACCCCGGCTTGGCGAGGAAGCCGCGGCTATGGGGCTGGCACGAAACAATCCGCGTCAGGTTACGGCCCAGGATTGTACGGCCATTTATAACCGTGTTCTGGCAGCCCAATGACCACTCCGAGAAAGAGGAGATGAGGAGCGTGGAACTACAGGCCATCAAGACGGCGACTTTCGCGGCCATCGACCTTCGCAAAAAGGATCTTGCAGAGCTGGCCCTCCGCCTTCATGATCTGGCCGAGGTCTCCTTTGAGGAGAAGCGCTCGGCCGAGCTGCTGGTGCAGTTTCTTCACCGGGCCGGGTTTTCGGTCACCTTCCCCTACGGCGGTTTGGCCACGGCTTTTCGCGGTGATTTTGGCCCGCGTGCCGCCGGGGCCACCATCGCCTTTATTGCCGAGTACGACGCCCTGCCCGGTCTGGGCCATGCCTGTGGTCACAACCTCATTGCCGGAGCTGCCGTGGGAGCAGCCTTGGGCTTGGCGGCCGTCATGAAAGAGAAGGACTGGCCGGGAAGAGTAGCAGTAATTGGCACTCCCGCCGAGGAATACGGCGGCGGCAAGGCCTTAATGCTGGAAAAGGGAGCTTTTTCCGATGTGGACGTGGCTTTTTGTTTCCATGCCTCCAATGCCCCCGCCGCCGGCGAGGCTCTCATCGCTCTGGAACAATTGACGATCACCTTTCACGGTATCTCCGGTCACGCCGCCTTTAACCCCAGCCAGGCCCGCGATGCCCTGGCCGGGCTGCTCATCGCTCTGGACGCCCTTAACCACCTCCGGCCTGGTCCCTTGCGGAATGTCATCGTCAATAGCGTCATCACCGAAGGCGGCCAAGCCCCCAACCTCATTCCCGACCGGGCCAGCGCAAGGCTAGAGATACGCGCCGTCTCATCGGAAGAACTCCGACAGGCCCGGCAACACCTGAACCGATGTGTCGAGGCCGGGGCCCTGGCCACCGAAACCCGGGCCGCAATACAGTCTGATGGATTTTACGAAAGTAATGTAATTCTGGATAGCCTGGTTGATCTGGTTCGGGCCAACGGACGCGGTTTGGGAATAGAAATAGGTCCCGGCGTCCCACCCTCCCTCCAGCGTCCATCCAGTGACCAGGGCAATTTAAGCCGACGCGTACCGACCGTTGAACTAACCCTGCCCATTGCCGAAAAACCGCTGAATCTTCATACGCCAGAGGCAACCCAAGCCTCCCGGTCGGAGCAAGGATTGGCCGCCATGGTTTTGGCCAGCAAAATCCTGGCTGCCTCTGCCCTCGATCTCTTTTTCAAGCCGGCGCTCCTGGCGAGGGTAAAAGAAGAATTCACAGGTAAGCGGAGGTAAAAAATGGAGACCTTTAAGTACAACCAACCCAAGAAGGTAAAGATCGTCGTCCACCGGGTGACCAATCATCCGGAACTGGGGCCCTGTCACCTGCACACCGAAGGCCAGGAGTTTACCTTCGACTTTGAGCGTTGCCCCAGCAACTTTTGCGCGGCGGCCTTTCACAGCCTCTGGCCTCACTTGCGGGTCCTGGAATTGGGGGGCCGGCACCCTTGGGATCGGGAAAGCGGGGTGACCTATGTCGGATGTCCTGATCCCAACAAGCCGGTAGTGTTCAAGATCATCGCTGAATAGAAATTCCACCGGTGGTAAGGAGGGAACTCCTTTGACTCCGTCTCGTTCGCCCCTGGTCTACTGGAAAAAGATCGCTGACGCCGGTGATCTCAAAGCCCTTCTGGCAAAGGCTAATCTCACTGGGGATCTTTTCCTCATCAAGCCCAACTGGTTTGACCCGCGTCCTGGAAGTTACACCGACGCCAGGGTGCTTGATCTCGTTCTTTCGGCTTTACCTGGAAAAAAGATCATCATTGAAGGGCATTCCCACTCGCGCAATGATCTTTCCCGGCGCATTACACCTGAAAATATGGACGCCGAGCGGGATTGGATCAGGGAGCAGGAAGCGCGCTATTTAGAAAAATTGGGTTTAAAGGAGGTAATGGAGCGGCACGGTGTCGAATATATCAACGTCACCGAGGAATTTTGGGCAGGCCGGCTGGCGGACCCCCGTCTCGTCAGAGACTTAGTCCTCTCCAAATACGGGCCACTGACTCACACCGAGTTCTATTCTTTCGTTCCGGAAAGACTCTTCGCCCTGCGAGGGGTCACCCTGGTCGATCTGGCCCGCATCAAGATGACCTCACCAACCAGTCGCGACTTCAGCCTGACGATGAAGAATCTCTTCGGGCTGTTGCCCCAGCCTTCCCGGCTGCGTTACCATGATCAACTGGCGGAGAGCATTAACGATATCAACAAAGTGTACCGGTCGTTGTTTCGGGTTTTTGGTCTGGCCGAAGGAATCTATCAGGCGGTGATCTTCTGGGAAGGAGGCCGTTTTACTACTCCCTGGAGCCGCTTTGATGTCGTTAAGGATCTCGGCATCGCCCTTTGTGGCTTCGACCTGGCGGCCGTTGATGTCGCCGCCGGACGCCTCTTCGGTCAAGATCTCCTGGAGCGGGCTGTTATCAAATTGGCCCGGCGGGACTTCGGTGATTTTGACCTCGCCGCTCTGGGACAACCGCCATTACTTGTTGATCTTTCCCAACCCGACTGGCCCGCTCTCTTACTGGAGAAGGGCTTCTCCTTACAGGATGAGGTCGTAGATTAATGGACAAAGCGCAAACCCCCATCCAGATCATCTACAAAAACAAAAAAACCTCGTCCGGGCGCTGGCGGGACGGGCGTATCCTCCTTTATATTTCCTCCCGACTCGGTCCGAAGCAGCGGGAAGAGCATATTAAGGTCCTGACCGAACGCCTTTTAGCCCAAAAGCGAGAGGCTCAGCCTCTGTCTTTACGACCATCGGGTGTCAGCACTGATGATCAGCTGGCCGCGCTGGCGGCAAGAATCAACGCCAGTCATTATGGGTTCCAGTTCAAAGGTATCGCTTTCCGAACCCAGTTCAGTCGCTGGGGAAGCTATAGCGCCCGCACCGGTCGCATTTATATCTCCCATCGCTTGAAAAATGCGCCCCTGGAGCTCCTGGAGTATGTCATCATCCATGAAATCTGTCATACCCGCTACTTAAACCACGGTCGGAACTTCTGGCAACTGGTCGCCCGTGCCTGCCCCGATCACCAAAAGCGGCGCCGGCTCCTCAAGGCCTGGGACTTGCAAAAGGTTCGGGAAGGTGGATAAGGCATGGCCCGACGAGATCTCGCTGTTTCTGCGGTCGGCTCCTATAGACCACTCCCGCATCAACGCCTGCTGTGGGTCCGAGGCCGACCAGGTTCATCTTTCGTCCTACTGCGCCCTGTGATAGAACGGGTACAGGTCCACCAGGACCCGCCGAGTTAGTCTCTTCCTTTGGCGGGGTGCCGCCAACCGCGCCAGCGGGCGGTCACCCGCTGCTTCGTGACCTGTTGCCATCAGGCAGCCCAGTCTTCCTCAACGGTCTCCCGGCGGCAAGAGCCCGAGGGCATCGTACATCTTGAGCCCGACTACCCCATCAGGCTCCAATCCGTGTTCTTTTTGAAAACGGATGACCGCGGCTAAAAGCTTCGGGCCGAAGATGCCATCCAGACGCCCCTGATAATAGCCCAGTTCCTGCAAAGCAGCCTGAACCTCCAGGATCTCCGAACCTCGGTCCCCCATGAAAACCTCGCGCCGCGACGGCGTTCCCACAATCTTCACCGGCACGCCCGGAGTCACCCATTCGTAAAGCTCTTCCACATCCCGGTTGTACATTCGGATGCAGCCGTGACTGGCCCGGCTACCGATCGTCCAAGACTTGTTGGTCCCGTGGATCCCAAAATACCCCCAGGGGACATTTAACTCAATCCAGCGGGTTCCAAATCCCCCGCCCCAGTCGGTAGCCTTGCGGCGGATGGCCCAATTGCCTATGGGCGTAGGGGTGTCGGAGGTCCCCACGGCGACTTTATACACTTTATAGATTTGCCCATCAGAGTATACGTAAAGGCGTTTGGCATCAAGATCGATGAGGATGGATATCTTCCCGCGCGGCGGCAAGGTACGACCAGCCGCCTCTTCCTCCTGCCAGCCGCTCATTTCAGCCAAGGTGACCAGACCGACTATGCCGTCCGCCTTGATTCCCCGCGACTTTTGAAAGTTTTCCACCGCGCGTGCCGTCAGCGGTCCGTAGACTCCATCGACTCCTCCGGTAGAAAAGCCCAATTCATTTAGTCGTTCCTGGACTTCAATCACGTCGGGCCCCTTTAGATAAGGGTGGGTTAAATAGAGAGGGCGTTCGTAGCAAAGCCAATGACCCCCCTCCTGGGGCAGAACCTCATTGGGGACAGCTGGCAACGAACCGGTGGCCACCCTTGCGCTCGCCGCCTCAGGCGGTACCGGATAATGATACCCACCGATACCAGTGTAAGCCCGCTCAGCGGCCAAAAACATTGAAAGGAAGATAATCAGCGTGTACCCCAGGATTTTCTTCCAGGACCTCAGCGAGACCGGCGGATTTCGCACGGGCGTCCAGCATGGCGTGTACTCAAGGACCTTCTTCCGGGACCTCATCCCTGGCGTGTGCGCGAGGACCTTCTTCCGGGACCTCATCCAACTGCAACCTCCAGTGACTCAGTGTGGGCAAAATGGAGCAAGGAGGCCAAGCCCCCTCACTCCTTGGGCAGGTCGTTGAGGAGCCCCGTGAAGAGATTGGAAACGGCCATCTCTTTGGCCACTGCCTTATAATAGGAGGTCACTTCATCGAAGTAGTCGTTGGCTAAAGCGCGCATCAGATGAATCTCGGCTCCGGTAACCCCACCGGCAGTATACCGGTTGAAGGTCCGGATGAGCTCGTTGGTAAAACCCAGGACCACCTCGTCGCGGACCATACCCTTAGTTTCCATGCGATCGACTCCTTTTGTTTTTTTCCTGCCCAGCAGTAGTTTTTGTCGGCACGGCAGAAAAGATGAGAGGAGACCGCATGAAGAAGGTGACAGAAATGCTGGTTAAAATTCAAACTGGTTAAAATTCAAAATGGGGTGGTTGCCCTAAATTCGGGCGGCGGCGGGGCACTGTACTTTTCTTCAAAATGGGCAAAACCGTTTTGAGGACGTTTTTGGCGGTGAGCATGTTCTTCTCGTAAATCAGCGGGCGGCGCGGCGTGGGTGGGAACTCGTAAGGATCATCGCAGAAAAACTCGCGCAGAGGCACAGGACTCACTGCCGACCAGCGTTGCAGCCACGATTGGGGTAGCTTGCGCGGTAAGCGTCGTTCGCTCATCTCACCCCAAAGGAGGGCCCAGGCTCGGGGGACCACCCGCCAGATATCGTAACCGCCACCCCCGAGGGCAATCCAGCGGCCGCCGGTCAACTCGTGAGCCAGCTCGTGGACCAGCCGTGGGGCCTCCCGGTAAAGCCGGGTACTGGCCAAGAGATGGGTCAAGGGGTCAAAACGGTGGCCGTCGCACCCGTTCTGACTGATGATGACATCGGGCTTAAAGGCGCGGAGCAAAGGCGGTAGGATCATGCGTAAAGCGCGAATCCACGAGTCATCCTCAGTAAAGGGCTCCAGGGGAACATTGACGGAATAACCATATCCGGCGCCGCTCCCCAGCTCATTAACCCGCCCGGTTCCGGGGAAGAGGTACCGCCCCGTTTCATGAAAAGAGATGGTCAGGACGTCGGGGTCATGGTAAAAGATCCACTGTACGCCGTCACCGTGGTGGGCATCCGTGTCAATATAAGCCACCCGGGCCCCAAACTCCTTCTTGAGATAGGCAATGGCCACCGCCACGTCGTTATAGATGCAAAAGCCGGAGGCCCGCCCTGGTAAAGCGTGGTGGAGTCCACCCCCGATATGGGCGGCATGCTCCACCTCTCCGGTCATCACCAGCCTGGCCGCCTGCAAAGTGGCCCCGACAATGAGGAGTCCCGCCTCGTGCATACCGGGGAAAATGGGATTATCCTCTGTCCCCAGGCCGTAGGTCAGGCTACGGGCGTCGGGGACCCCTTTTTGACTCATCTCCTGCACCAATGAAACATAGTCTCGATCATGCACCAGGTAAAGATCGGCGTTTTTGGCCGGCTCCGGTACCACGATCTCTTCATCGGGCAAGATCTCCAGGTCGCGCAGGAGTTCGAAGGTCAGCCGCAGGCGCAAAGAATCAAGGGGGTGGTCTTCCCCCATCTTGTATTTTTCCAATTCAGATGCATAAACGAAGGCCACCTTCCGGCTCAAGAAGATCCCTCCGGCCCGGCCCGTTTGGGCAGCGGTGAGCTCACCCGCTCCTTGTACTCAAGAAGAAAAGGGCAACCTGATGCGATACCCCGCCGCCTCGATGTCTTTGACGATCTTGCGGGTGTCCATCACCTGCAGTCTGAAGACCAGCGTCTTTTCGCCTTCCCCCGGTCCGGGCGTGGTCAAGGCACTGTTGATGTTCACCTGGTGATCCCTGATGATGCCGGCCACTTCCGCCAACATCCCCGGGCGATCGGGGACAACCACCTCTAGGTGAGAACCGGCCCGATCCGCTCCCAGCATCCGGACCAAGGAGCGCAGGATATCGGTTTCGGTGACAATGCCAACCAGCTCACCTTGAGACTCCACCGGGAGACAGCCGATTCGGTGTTCGTAAAGAAGCCGGGCTGCCTCCTCGATGGTCTCCAAAGGATGGATGGTGATGACGGGAGTGCGCATAATGGTTTTAACCGGGGTACTCTGCAGAAAGTCCCGCCCCTGCGGTTCCAAGATGGACGGACTGGCATCCCGCAGGTCCCGATCGGAGAGGATGCCCACCAGGGTCTTCCCCTCGGTCACCGGCAGATGCCGGATCCGGCGTTGCCGCATCAGCTCCCAGGCCTGGGAAAGATCGGCAGAAGGCTCGATCGTAACGGGATCCCGCGACATAATCTCCTCCACCAGCACAACCATCCCCCCTTGGAGGCTAGCGCCAGACACTCGCTAGTTTACTTTTCCGGCATCAGGATATCTCCACGCTTGGGCAGCACTGGCACACGCCATTTTCATTGTCTTAACCAGGCCAAAGCAGTCCTCCCAACACGGAGGCAGGCAGGGTAGTTGTCGTGTCTTTCAGGTCGATGGTGGCCCACCTATCATGGAGCAGGGCTACCTGCCCCTTTCGGGCCCCGTCAGCAGCAGCAGCCCTACCCTGAAGGTGATCAGTTCCCGACAACGGGCTTGTTCTCGCCCTCAAGCGGCGGCGTGAGGACATGTTCAGCGCCCTCTGGGACCAGCGCGGCGGCGGTTGTTGCCCTCTCCGGCGCCCCTCACCTCCGCCGACCGCACCGCGGTTCAGCTTCGCAACGCCAGCTTACCAGCATTTTCAACTTCTTTTGAGACCCGCTTCACTTCACCCGGCTTCCGGGTGCAATCTCGCCATCCGTCGTCACCAGGACCAGCCCCGCCTCGTTGGAGGCGGCCAAAAGCATTCCCCGCGATTCGATGCCCCGGATTTTAGCCGGCTTTAAATTGGCCACCACGACGATGTTTTTACCGACTAAGGCCTCCGGTTGATAGTACTGGGCGATCCCGGAGACGATCTCCCGCTCCTCGCCACCGAGGTCCAGCTTTAACTTCAGCAGCTTGTCGGCTCCTTTCACCTTTTCCGCTGCCAGGACCCTGGCCACCCGCAGGTCAATCTGGCGGAAAGTCTCGATGTCGATGAGAGTGCCGTCACCCTTTTCTTGAGCCGTCACGGCTGTCCCGGCAACCTCAGTGTCGCCGCCGCTCTTCGGGCTGGCGATATTTCCGCTGGCGTCGGTCACGGAGTTCATGGCAGAATTGGCCGCCTCTTTCGGTCCGGCCTCAGCCTTCGTCTCCCCTTTAGCTACCTCTCCCTGGGTATTCGCCATGTCCGCCCGCCTTTCCTGCTGCGCGGGAAGCCCTTTTTTGGTTGCCGCTGGAGCCCTGGTCTCCGGGTCGATCCGCGGGAAGAGGGGCTCGCCCTTTTCGATCCTCGTGCCCGCAGGCAATCCGCCCCAACGGGTTAGTTCCTCCCAGGGAACGGACCGCGGAGAGTCGGAAAGGCCCAGTTGGCGCCAAATCTTTTCCGGGGTCTCGATGAGGAAAGGAGCGAGCGCTATCCCTACCTGGCGCAAACCTTCGGCCAGATAGTAGAGGGCCGTACGCAGGCGCTCCTCCTTGCCTTCCCGGGCTAAAACCCAGGGGGCCACTTCGTCAATATACTTATTGGCCCGCGCCACCCACTTGAAAAGGCTCACCAGGGCGTTGGAGAGTTCCAGCCGCTCCATGGCCCCGGTAGCCTCAGTGACGGCCTGGACCCAAAGCTCCCGCAGCTCCCGGTCCAATGCCTCTTCGGCCCCGGGGGCCGGGATGGTCCCGTCAAAATACCGCTCGATCATGGTCAGCGTCCGGTTCAGCAGGTTCCCCAGGTCGTTGGCCAGATCCGCATTGATGCGATTGATCAACGCCTCTTCCGAATAATAGCCGTCGGCCCCAAACGGGATCTCCCGTAAGAGGAAGTAGCGCACCGCGTCCAAACCGTACTTTTCAATGAGGCGGTTGGGGTCGACGACGTTTCCTTTGGCCTTGGACATCTTTCCGCTCTCCAGGACCAGCCAGCCATGGCCGAAAACCTGCTTGGGCAATTCGATATCCGCCGCCATCAGGATGATGGGCCAGATGATGGTGTGGAAACGGACGATCTCTTTCCCTACCAGGTGAACATCGGCCGGCCAATACCGGCGGAATTTCTCCGGATCCGACCCGTAACCGGCGGCCGTGACATAGTTGGTCAGGGCATCAAACCACACGTAAATGACATGTTTTGGGTCCCAGGGCACTGGGATACCCCATTTGAAGGTGGTCCGGGAAACCGACAGATCCTCCAGCCCGCTTTTGATGAAGCTGATCATCTCCGCCCGCCGGGAGGCCGGTTGGATGAAGTCCGGGTTCTCTTCGATATGGCGCAAAAGCCGGTCGGCATAGCGCGAAAGGCGGAAAAAGTAACTTTCCTCTTGCAGCCGCTCAAAGGGCCTGCCGTGGTCCGGGCAAATCCCACCATACTCTTTGACCTGCGTCTCCGTATAAAAGGCCTCGCAGTCGGTGCAATACCAGCCCTCGTACTGCGATTTATAGATGTCGCCCTTTTCGTAGACCTTCTGGAAGATGTCCTGCACTACCTTGATGTGCCGTTCTTCTGTGGTCCGGATGAAATCATCGTAAGAGATCCCCAGGTTTTGCCACAAGACCTTAATCCGGGCAACGATCTCGTCGACAAACTCCTGCGGTTCCTTTCCCGCCGCCTTAGCTTTTTTGGCGATCTTCTGGCCATGTTCATCGGTTCCCGTGAGGAAAAAGGTGTCGTACCCCTGTTGCCGCTTAAAACGGGCGATGGCGTCGGCCGCCACGGTAGTGTAGGCGTGCCCAATGTGCAGGTTATCGCTGGGATAATAGATGGGTGTGGTGATGTAAAAGGTCTTTTTTCCCGTGGTTTTTTTCCGTTCCGCTGACTTCCCGTCCCCAGCCAAAGCCATGATGGATACCTCCCGTTGAAATAGACGATTGGAGTGGAAATAGACGATTGGAAAAAATAAAACTCCAGCCCTTTTGGGGCGGAGTTTTCCGCGGTACCACCCAGTTTCGCCTGTCCCTCGCGGGTCCAGGCCTCAGCAGGTACAGGACAGATGCCACCTCCCACGCCGTGACCAGCCCAAAAACAAAAGCCTGGTCAATCTCTGCCAAAGACAGCCTCTAGCGCCTTTTTGGCCTCGACCGGGGGCGGAATTACCGCTGTCGCGGCGGTAATTGCTTACGGGGAGGGCTGACTGCAGCTGCCACTATACCTTGGTGTATAACGCCCACCTGGCGGCTCAACCTACTGAAAGACCGGGCAAGAAGATCTCGGCTATAATGAAATCTTCCCATGCCCATCTCAACACTTGGTCTCTTTCGGCTTGCAGCTCCCGGGCCATGTTCAGCTGCCTTCCCTCACCGGCTTGCACCAGATCCGGCTCTCTGCAGAGGTCATTGCAGCTTACTCGCTCCCGCTCCTCGCTTTTAAAGCGTTTTTGTAATTATACGTCATCGTTTTAGTGGTGTCAAGGTCAGCGAGGTTTTGGGCCCATTTTCAAGCTTTATAGGAAGCTCAAATCAGCCCAATGAGTGGCCACCAGACGTAGAGGGCGAAGATCAGCTCCAGGGCAATGATCAGCGCCAGCGGGATGGCCCCTTTGATCTGATCGGCTACGTCGTAACGACCCGAACCGTAAAAGATGAGGTTGGGGGCCGAATTGAACGGCAGGAAGAACCCGCCGGTGCTGACGGCCAGGGCTCCGATAAAGCCCACGACGAAGGGATCAAAGCCACGTGCCTTGGCCAGTTCCATGATTACGGGCAGGATGATCATGCCCATAGCGTTCATCCCGGAAAAGAGGAAATGCAGGAAAATTATGGCCAGGATGATGACCAGCATGAAAACCGTAAAGGACACCTGACTGAGCCAGGGCGAGGAGACAAAGAGCGACTGGATCAGCCACTTAAAACCACCGGTCTTATTCACCACTGAAGCTAAACTCATGGCAAACCCCAGCCAAAGAAGCATGGCCCAGGGGATTTCCTTTTCGATGTCTTTCCATTTGACCGGTCCGACGTAAGGCGTCAGAAGGAAGACCGGTATCAAAAAGGCCACTACCGTCGAAGGAATATGATGAACCAGCTCCGTGGCCCAAAGGGCTAAAATAATCAACATGATGGCCAGGGTTTTGATCTCCCCCATGGTAATCGGGCCCATCTCAGCCAGGTTCTCCTGCACAAAGGCCCGGCCACCGGGCAGAGTCTTGACCTCAGAAGGGAACATTTTATACACAATGAAGGGCAAAAGGATCATCAGCGGTAGAGCCGGGACGAAGGCGGCGATGAACCATTCGTTCCAGGTGATCTGATGGCCCGTGGCTTTGCTGATGAGGGAAACAAAGATGGCATTACCTCCCATGCCGGTTAAAAAGGCATTGGTGTTGACGGTGTTTATATACATGTTGGCCAGCATCAGGGTATGGTCGCCCTTCTTTTCACCTGGTTTGAAGCCGAAGGCCTGGGCAATACCCTCGCAGATGCCATAGATGATCCCGCCCCGGGCCGTGTTGGAAGGGGTAAAGGGGGCCAGGATGTTGCTGGTCATGGTTGTGGCCACCAAAGACCCAAGCAGGGTTGTCCCCATCTTGTCCATTAAGAGACAGGCTATCCTTTTGCCCAACCCCGTCTTTATGATGGCCGCCGCCAAGAAAGTGGCGAAGGTAATCATCCACCAGATGGGATCAGCAAAACCCGACAGGACGTCACTCCCGGGGAAATGGAGAAAGAGTAACGCCGTAGCAGCAAAGATGGAAGTAAGATATTCGGGAACGGGGCGCACAATCCACAGCGATACCGCCCAGAGGAAAATAACCAGGGCCAGGCGGGTTTTGAGGGCTAATTGCGGTAGCCCAAATGCTCCCGCCCAGAAAGCAATGATGGTCAGGATCAGAGTAATCCACCATTTGTGAGCGTCTTTCATTTTTCTCCCCCCACAGGTTCATAAAAATCGAGTTAAACCCTTTCCAAAAGCCTCTCACCCCAACCAGGCCAAGCTCGGCCAGAAGTGGCCGGCTTTTCCCCCGGGTAGAGCCCAGCAGCCCGCGACGGCACCAACAGAGGATGAAAAAGCCGTTCGCGGAGCGGAGGTGCTGGCAGCTTGTTGATGGAGGCGGCGTAGCCGCATTGGCCCGAGCTGGTACCCTCATCATGTCGGGGAAACGGCGATTCATCTCTTCATCCGCCATTCCATCCCCGCGACAACTGGCGATAACGAGAAACGAGAAGCGCGCATGGCCCTCCGCAAGGCGCGGCCTGAAGTCCGGACGGCGGCACGGATGCCGCTGAGCGCGGCTCTCCAGGGATGGAGAATCCGCGCGGTGCCGGACGAAAGGCCGCCGTCGAGCGGCTAAGGGCGGTTGGCGTAGGGGCCTGCGGCTAGCCGGCACCACAGCAAGCTCGCCGCTAGAATGCGCTCGGCTGAGGCTAACGAAAAGCGCAGCCCGCACACCCAGGTACAGCTAATCCTCCTAGAAACTGGCCATTTTCAGGCTGGCAAGCGGGCTATTGCCTCAATCTTGCCAGTTCGATCAGTTGGTCGAGGGTTTTAGCCACGATAACTCCTGCTTCCGATAAAAGCCTGATCTTTGATTCCGCCGTCCCCGTTCCCCTTTCCACGATGGCCCCGGCGTGACCCATGCGTTTCTCGGGCGGTGCCGTGGCGCCGGCGATGAAGGCATAGACCGGTTTCGGGTAGCCAAACTCTTTTAGATGTTCGGCCGCTATTTCTTCGCCGGAACCTCCGATCTCGCCGATCATGATCACCGCCTGGGTCTGGTCGTCGTTTCTGAAGAGTTCCAAGGCATCGACAAAGGTGGTCCCGATGACGGGATCCCCGCCAATGCCGATGCAGGTGGACTGGCCAATCCCACGGAAGGTGAGGTTAGAGGCTACTTCATGAGTCAGAGTGCCGCTACGGGAAATAATACCGATGTTCCCTTCCTTGTAGATGTATCCCGGCATTATCCCCACCTTACCCTGACCGGGGCTGATAACGCCGATGGTGTTGGGTCCAATTACCCGTGAACCCCGGGCCTTGGCCAGTGCCTTGATCTGGATTGAATCCAGAACCGGCACGTGCTCAGTGATGATGACCACCAGGTCAATACCATTCTCAATGGCTTCGCTGGCCGCCTCCAGGACGAAGGGCGGTGGAACCAGGATCATGGTGGCATCCACGGGATGCTGGTCCAGCGCCTCCTGGACCGTGTCAAAGACCGGTACGCCGTGGACTTGTTCTCCCCCCCGGCCTGGCGTCACTCCGGCCACAACCTTCATCCCGTATTCCAGCATCTTTTCTGTATGGTAGGATCCCTGGGCCCCGGTAATTCCCTGGATAAGGACCCTGGTTTGAGCGTTAACGAGAACGGCCATTCATACTCCCCCCTTTCCATTGACATAATGCGGCTCGTCCTTTTGTGATTCTCCGGTTCTTCCCTGGAGCCGGGAATCTTTTCCATCCATTATCCTTAATAACTCCTCCACCGCCTCTTCCGTCGTACCATACTTGATCGTGGGGATCTGGTACTCCTCCAGGAGCTTCCAGCCCTCTTCCTGCGAATGGCCCCGCATTTTAACCACCAGTGGCAAAGATAACCCGTCTTCACGAATTACCCGGGTAATGCCCCTGGCCATAACAGCGCAGTTATTGATCCCGCCAAAAACATTGATGAGAATGCCTTCCACACCCGGCGTTTTGGCGACAATGCGCAGAGCAGTGGCCATCTGTTCCTCCGTTACTCCGCCACCGGTGTCAAGAAAGTTTCTGGGTTTACCTCCATGGGCGGCCACCATATCCATGGTGGCCAACCCTAGTCCGGCACCGCCGGCAATGATCCCGATATTGCCTCCCGTTCCAAGGGGTACATAAGACAGCCGGGCCTGTCGGGCTTCCTTTTCCAGGGGCGGCAAATCCTCCACCCGATCGGGGTTATAACGGCCCCTCCGAAAAGCAGCAGCATCATCCAGGACGATTTTGGCATCGGCCGCCAGGATTTGACCGGTTGTAGTGAGCACCAGAGGATTAACCTCCACCGTGGTGGCGTCCACGGCAAAGAAAAGCTCCTTCAGGTGCAAAAGGATATCGGCCATTTTGGGCAGGACCTGACCTTTAACCCCGATCTTTTTTAAAAGAGCATAAAGTTGATAGCGACGTAATGGACTTATTCCGTCAAGAAGGAGCCTGGCCCAATCGGAACGCCCGGTTCCGGCCATTTCCTCCACATCCATTCCGCCGGCACCGGAAACCAGCAGAACCACCTTGCCCTCACGTGGATCAATGGTCAGCCCGGCATAAAACTCCTGAGCAATGGACAGTTTTTCTTCTACCAGGAGGCTGTGGACCTTTTCACCCCCAAAGACACGACCCAGCAACTGGGAAGCCACCTCCCGGGCTTCCTCAGGGGTTTGCGCAAACTGTACCCCGCCGGCCTTACCGCGTTTGCCACTTAAGATCTGGATCTTAAGAACCACCGGCTGGCCCTGTCGCGCGGTTTCCTGTTCGGCCTCCTCCGGTGTTTTGATCACCCGCCCTTCCGGGACGGGTATTCCAAATTCCCGAAATAATCGTTTGCCTTCAAACTCATAAAGATTCACGACCGGCCATACTCTCCTTTCCAGCCTTAGCCCGCTGCCCTTCCTGAAACCCTAATTCCAAAGCCCGCCGGTTTAGTTCCAGGACAGTCGGAGACAGGTGGACCGCCAGGGCTTTTTGCAGCGATGACAGAGCCACAACATCAGATAGGGCCGCCAGTGCCCCGAGCATGATGATATTGGCGACAATCCTTTTTCCCAGAACCTCTTCCGCCAATTTTGTGGCCGGAATGGCGTAAAATCTAGCCACATCAGAGGGCCAGTTGTTCACTATGGTGCTATCGACCAGAACCAGGGCCCGGGAGCGGTCAATATCAGAGAGGTACCGATCCAGAGCCGGTTGCGAGAGGGCCAGCAGGATGTCGGGATTCATGGCCTTGGTGTAGGTAATCCTTTCGTCGGAAATTACCACCTCAGCCCTGGCCGCTCCGCCCCGGGCTTCCGGACCATAACTTTGCGTTTGGGCAACTTCCCTGTCTTCATAAGTGCCGACGGCCTCAGCCAGGATAATGGCGGCCAGGATGATGCCCTGTCCTCCAAAACCGGCAATTCTGACCTCACGTCTCATCTTTAGACCTCCTTACCGAGATGGCAAATTCCGGACAGATTAACTCACACTTATGGCAAAAAATACAGTTTTCCGGCTTCTGGGCCTGAGGTAAAAGATAGCCGGTCCGTCCTCGTTTTTCCGAGAGTACCAGGACGTCCCTTGGGCAGTCGGCAACGCAGAGGAGACATCCCTTGCACATGATCGGGTCTATTTCGATCTGGACCATCATAGCCTTTTCAACCATGGCTTTGCGCACCTCGCATTAACTGATATAAGGCCTCCGTAAACTCCGGTACACCATCAATCCGGTGGAGGACGCCAACGGGAACCTTCCCCCGCCTTTCCTCGGGACTCAATTTCTCAAACCTTTCCTTAGGCACCGCCATCTCTCGCAGCTGCTTTACCATTTCGGCCGGGTCACTGGTCCCGTGCATATAGCGGCCAGCCTGCGTTGGACATTGGGTTAAAACCTCAACAAAGGCAAACCCCCGGTGTTGTATGGCTTCTTTCAGGACGGCAGTTATCTGCACCGGATGTCCGCTGGTCCAGCGGGCCACGAAGGTAGCACCGGCCCCAATGGCCAGCTCACAGGCATCGAAGGGCCTTTCCTGATTACCATAAGGTGAGGTCTGGGTACGGGCCAGGCTGGGGGTGGTAGGAGCAGCCTGTCCACCCGTCATACCATAAATCTGGTTATTGATCATGATGACGGTGAGGTCAATGTTACGCCGGGCGGCATGGATGAAGTGATTTCCCCCGATCCCCACGTTGTCACCGTCTCCGGTAAAAACGATGACTTTACGTTTTGGGTTGGTCACCTTCAATCCTGTGGCCACCGGTATGGCCCGGCCGTGCAGGGTGTGAATGACGTCGGCATTGATGTAAACGGGCATCCAGCCCGAGCAGCCTATACCGCCCACCAGAGCCACCTCATCGATGATCCCCAGCTGGTCTATGGCCCGCAGGGTAGCCGCCAGCACCGTCCCATCCCCGCAACCGGAGCAAAAAATTGTTGGAAGAGCGCTCTTGCGCAGGTACTTTTCCCCAAGATCGTGCATCTATCTTCCTTCCCTTCTTATGGCTTCCAGGATCTCTCCAGGGGTATGCAGGGCCCCACCCAGTTTGGGAAGAGAAACTATCTTGGCGCGCCCGGCGCTGGCCCTCTGTACCTCCAGGACGAGTTTACCAATGTTCATTTCAGGAACGATTATTGTTTTAACCTGCTCAGCCAGGAAGGCAACCTCTTTTTCCGGGAAAGGAAAGACCACCCGGAGGCGGAAAAAGCCGGCCTTAATTCCTTGTTGCCTGGCGTCACGTACGGCCTGTAGGGCCGGTCGCGAGACACTGCCAAAGCTGACCACGGCAATCTCGGCGTCTTCCACGTTTTCCCTTTCAATATCCGTAATCTGGTCAACGTGGTCCGTTATCTTCCGGCACAGCCTCTTTACCAGACGGGCGCTCTCTTCGATTTTATCCCCCACCCGGTTGCCAGCCTCATCGTGCAACTGACCGTCCACCAAGACCCGATAGCCTTCATTGAAGGCAGGCATTCCATCTAATAAGCCGTTTGGTAATGGTTCATAGGGCAAGTACCCCTTTTTCTTGGAAGGACGGCGACGTTCTACAATCTCCATTTCCCGGTGAAAACGGACCTTTTCCCGGGTGTGACCTACGATTTCATCCGAAAGAACGTAAACTGGAACCCGGTAAATTTCGGCCAGGTTGAAGGCTTTAATGGTCAATTCATAGGCTTCCTGAGCCGAGGCCGGTGCCAGGGCGATAATCTCGTAATCGCCGTGCCCACCGTATTTCGCCTGAAAAATATCCTGTTGTGAAGACAGGGTCGGCTGGCCGGTAGCCGGCCCACCCCGCATCACATTGATTATCACGCACGGCGTCTCCGTCTCCGCAGCGTACCCGATCCCCTCCTGCATGAGACTGATGCCCGGGCCGGAAGAGGCCGTACAGGCCTTCACTCCGCCCCAGGCGGCTCCGATGACTGCATTGATGCTGGCCAGCTCATCTTCCATCTGCAGAAACACTCCGCCCACCTGGGGAAGACGCCGCGACATTAACTCGGCGATTTCCGAAGCGGGGGTTATGGGGTACCCGGCAAAGAACCGGCAGCCGGCGGCTATGGCCCCCTCTACCGTAGCTTCGTTCCCCTGTACCACTCGCACCAAGACTTTGTCCCTCTGCGTTTCCTCTGTCATCTTCATTGACCTCCTTTAGGCCGCGATACCCCAGGGATGTACCCCAGGCCTTGCGAAATCTTTGCCGCCGCTTCCGTCACCAGCGGGGCTAAGAAGGCTATCCTCTCACCGAGGATGCGATGGGCGGCGCCGGAAGCACTGACCGCCGCCACCAGCTGGCCTTCATGATTCCAGATACCGGCTCCAATGCAGGCGATACCCTCGTTGTGCTCGGAATAGTCGACGGCAAAGCCCTGGCACCTGATTTCAGCCAGATGTTCCTTCAGCTTTTCCAGACTGGTAATGGTCCGGGGCGTGAATCCCTTCAGACCTTTCTCGCGAGCGATGCGCTCAACTTCGCTTTCTGGGAGATGGGCCAGGAAGAATTTCCCCACCGCCGTGCAGTGAGCCGGTGCCCTTCGACCGATATGGAAATTGGTCTTTAAGGGTGCCTGGCTGTCAATCCGATCGATAAAGACTACCGCGTCGTCATCAAAAACTGCCAGGTGTACGTCAGTACCAGCCTGATCGGACAGAGCTTTGAGGAAATCCCTGGCCACCGCGCGGATTTCAATCTTGTTGACAATCTTGTTGGCGATGGCCAGGAGTTTAAAAGAAAGAAGGTATTTGTCCGAGTCTTCTTTCTGGCGAACATAACCCTCCTTGACCAGCGTGGTCAGGAAACGGTGGGTGGTCGACTTATGCCAGCCCAGCCTGGCACTGAGTTCACCCACTCCCAGGCCGCTTTCGCTATCGGCCAAGGTTTCAATTAGTTGAAAAACTTTGTGGATGGACTGAATCTCACTTTTGTTCTGCGTTTCCATAAAGATCCCCCCGTGGAAGTCAACCCGTTTATTTAGTGGGGAACAGCCTTCGCACTCCATCGTCCGCCGATCTGTCCCGGATTCCGGATTCATATTGCGGATTCCGGTACCTATTTATTAATTCGACAAAAATCGTCATTCTCCTTCTTCCTAAGTCCTTATAAAAAACTATTTTTTCTTGTCGCTTCGGCCAATAACACATCAAATAAAAAAAGTCGGTGGTATCACCGACAGGAGTTAACCTATTCCAAGTGCGAGAATGGTTGAGATTGAAACTCCCATTTAGGGAGAAAAGAAGGGCTTCGAGTACTGCCACTTCCACGCCTAGGCGAGGCCCCGTCCTATATCATGGGTTCCCCGGAGTTATTATCCTCTTCCAGGCGCGGCTTTAACCGTTTGAGGCCGTGCTGGTCGGGTTAGTTGATGCCTATGATTCCATGCGTCCTAACCGCCCCTACCGGGCAGCACTGAGCTGGGAAAAAAACTCTTGCCATCATCAAGGCTTTGGCGGGCCAGAACGGTTTTTCCGGGCATCGCTATTCTTGGACTAAAGGCACCGTCGACCCTGCGGCCGGCATAACCAAAACGCTGGCGCCAGGCCCCTTCTCCTGAAGAGCCGTGGCCAGAGCCTCCGCCAAACCGGCCTGTGGTTCGAAGAAATTGCGCCGGACCAGGTCAGCGGGTAAGTCGGAGACCAGAAAAACCTTTGCCTTCTTCACCACCCGGGCAATGGCCGCCGCCTTATGTCCACCGAGGACAAAATTGTTCCGGATCCGGGCGATAATCGCATCGGGCGAGTCGGCGGCGAAGACCCATTCCTCGAAGGTCTTTTCCCCCATCCCTTCCCGGCATTGGGCAACAAGTATAATGATTCCCCCATCCTTCACCGCGTAGCTGGCGTTTTCCAGGGCCTTCTGAGCCTGGTAGAGGTTAACATCCTTGGGGAAACCCCCAGCGGAGGCAATGACGATGTCGGCCTTTTCCGGAATGCCCACCCTATACATCCTGTCCACAACCTGGCGACCAACCCGGTGTGCCTCCCGGACATCCCCGGCCACGGCCTGGACGATCTCCTTTTTCTCATTCAAGACCACGTTCAGCATGAAATGGATCCCCACCCGCTGACCGATCTCCTCGATGTCCTGGCGCACCGGGTTATCCTCATAGCTGCCAGCTCGGGCCCCCGGCTCAAACTGAAGACTGTGATTATGCTGGATGCTCCGCCGGCTGGAAGCCCCGGGCATAATGGCCTTGGCCCCACCAGAATAACCCACGAAGTAGTGGTATTCGATGTTTCCGGTGACAATACGAAAATCGGCCTCGGCCACCGGCCGGATGATTTCGATGGGGGTGCCCCGGGTCGTTGTCCCATAAAAATGGTAGTCGGTGACGGCGCTGGAATCCAAGCTGGCCAACCTTTGGTAAAGGGCCTCCCCCAGGAGCTTCTTTCGCTCCTCTGGCGTATGCGGCCGGTGGATGCCCATACCAAAGACAATCAGGATCTGCTCATCCCGGACCCCGGCCTCCTCTAACTCCTCCAGGAGGGGCGGCAGCAGTTTAGCCGTGGGAGACGGCCGGGTAATGTCGCTGACCATGATTACCAACCGTTTCCCTTTCAAATTCATATCGCGTAAACGCTGGGTACCAATGGGATTGGCCAAAGCCCGGCGAATTTCGGCCTCCTCGTCGGCTGCGCCTCTGGCTTCCCGTGGTAGCAGGATGCCGCGCAGATTCCCGGCCGGGACCTCCAGGGAAAGGGTTCCCGACCCATAGCGAAGATCTACCACCGGCAAGACTATCACTCTCCTTTCCCTTATTTTTTCCTTTGCAAGAACGGAATCAGCCCACCCGCAGCTAAGATCTCCAGGACATAGGCCGAAAAGGGATTGGCCTTCAAGCTCTGACCGGTAGACAGGTTGGTCACCAGGCCCCTTTTGAGGTCGAGGCGGGCGCGTTGCCCGTCACTAAAGAGGGCACTGACCCCCTTGCAGACGACCACGGGTAAGCCGACATTGATGGCGTTGCGGTAAAAAATCCGGGCAAAGGACTCCGCCACCACTGCCTTCACCCCGGCCTGCTTCAGGGCCCGGGGGGCATGCTCGCGGCTGGAGCCACACCCAAAATTCTTCCCCGCCACCAGGATCCCCCCGGGCGAAAAGCGCTGCCGGAAATGGGGATCCGCTCCCTCCATGACGTGAGCGGCGATCTCAGCCGGTTCCACCAGTTCGAGGTACCTTCCTGGATAAATTTGATCGGTGTCGATGTCGTCCCCGTACTTAAGGACCGGTCCCTCAATGAATTCTTCCAGCATCCTTTCTACCATTTAGCAATAACCCCTCTCAAAAGGTGGTAAAATGAAGAGGAGGGCCGTAGCGGGATGATCCTTGCCGGGGGGTCGGGCCTGCTGATGGCCATCGTCCGCAACCCCGGTCTCAGTGCCGGGAGCACACCCGGGCAACAACACTACATCTACCACAACGCGCCACCGGCCAGGACTACCGGCGCGCAGGATCAAGCCTTTTTCGCCTACTCCTCCTCGCCGCTGCTGAGCCGGCCCCTTAAAGCCGTCCAGGCCGCCGTAGCCGGCGAGACAACATAGACCTCAGCTTCTGTACTCCCCATCCGCCCCGGGAAATTGCGGCTCGAGGTGGTGACGCACCGCTCGCCCGGAGCCAGGACCCCGCCATGGGCGCCCAAACACGGCCCGCAACCCGGTGTTCCTAGGGTAGCGCCAGCATCCAGGAGTTGCTGGATATATCCGGCGGCAATGGCCTTCTGTAAGACCTCCTGCGAAGCCGGGGTGATCACCAACCTGATGTGGGGGGCGATACGCCGTCCGGCCAGGATCCGAGCCACTACCGCAATATCCTCCAACCGTCCACCGGTACAGGTACCGACAAAGGCCTGATCAATGGGAATACCCTCCTTCTCCCGGACGGCCGTCACCTGGTCGACGCGGTGCGGTAAAGCTACCTGCGGTCGAAGAGAAGACACGTCAAAACGATACACGGCCGCATAGTCATAACCGGGATCGGTGAAGAAGGGTTCCAGGCGCGCTCTGGCGTAACCGTAACCATCCGCCACTTCTGCGGGCCTTGGGGGCCCCAGATAGGGCAACCGGTTTGCCCCTTCAGGCTGGTCTTGGGCCCCGCGCGGGCCCTGTCCCTCTCCCAGGCGGCCAGCCCGGGCCAGCCGCTCCCGAACATAGGCCAGGACCTCATCGTTTGGCTGGATGTAAGCCGTCTTCGCCCCCATTTCCACCGCCATATTACAAAGGACCATGCGTTCAGCCAGCGGCAGCCTCTCCACCGTTTCCCCAGCATATTCTACGGCTTGATAAACGGCAAAGTCGCTCCCCAGCCTACCCAAAATGTGCAAAACGATGTCTTTGGCCATCACCCCTGGGGCCAGACCGCCGCTGATTTCGATTTTAATGACCTCGGGTACCTGGAGCCAAATCTGTCCCGTCTTCAGGATGGCCGCCATATCCGTAGCCCCCACCCCGGTCCCGAAGGCACCAAACGCCCCGTGGGTGGTAGTATGGGAGTCAGTGGCCACCAGGAGCATCCCCGGCCAAACCAACCCGGCCTCCGGCATGACCTGGTGACAGACTCCAGCGTTGACATCGAAAAGGTGCTTGATACCTTTGGCCCAGACGAATTCTCTCATCTGACGGTGGATCTCCGCCGACCGGATGGTTGGAGCTGGCGCATAGTGGTCAAAAACGAAGGCCACCTTTTCTGGGTCCCAGACCGGCCCGTCCCCCATCTCCGCGAAAGACTTGAGCACCTGCAGGTAAAGGTCGTTGACCTCAGCCAAATCCACTTCAGCGGTGACCATCTCGCCCGGCACAACGGAAGCACGCCCCGCCGCCCGGGCCAAAATCTTTTCCAGCGCGTGCAAATGTGACCCTCCAGCACTCAGTTTGTTCAAATATTCGCGAAGTGCGTGCTCCGGTTCCTGCCAGGAAGCAAAAAATTTCAACCCCCGAAAAAGATTTTGCCGCCTCAGCCATGTTTGGACTCACCGCGTCTTTTTCGACCCCCTCAACCACAGCGGAGTCAGCCCCAGCCGCGCACTGTCCCTCGTGCTCGCGGCTTTCTTCTATAGACCACTGAGCTCCTGAGGCAACGCCCTAGAGACCTTGCCGGCAACCGGGATCTGGGGGAAGCCGCAGCGCACTAAAGTTTGGAGGATACTGAAGCCGAAGCGCGGATTAAAGTTTGAAGGATACGGGAGCCGGAGCGTGGATTAAAGTTTGAAGGAGACTGAAGCCGGAGCGTGGATTAAAGTTCGAAGGATGCGCCTCCCAGTGCCGTCCATGGCAACCGGGGCCGGGCCTATTGTTAACCCGCCGTTCCCATCCTCTTTCCGGTAGCCATTTCCACAGTCCCCAAAGGAGTACAGCCGGAAAAGGCAGACAGGATGAGGATTTCCCGAGAAAATAGCCCAAAAGATAAAAAAATACCTTGACTAGCCCTGGTAGCTCTGGTATATTTTTGCCTAAGGGGTGGTTGTCGAATTTTGGCGGAAAAGGGGGTGACTCAACAATGATGAAGTCTACTGGTATCGTCCGTAAGGTCGACGAGCTCGGCCGGGTAGTTATCCCCATTGAGCTGCGGCGGACCCTGGACATCGAAGAAAAAGACTCCCTGGAGATCTATGTAGATGGCGACAAAATCATCCTCAAGAAGTACGAGCCCGCTTGTGTCTTCTGTGGAAGTGCCACCAACGTGGAGTATTTCAAAGGAAAGCTGGTTTGCCGTGACTGCATCAGCCAGATGAGCAAGAAAGCCGCAATTTCCTGAGGATCAGTTTTTGAGCAGGACAGGCTCCAGGAGTAGAATCAGCAATCGAGTAGGAGGGGGCGGCTAGCCCCCGTCCTCTCCCACCACCGTACGTACCGTTCGGTATACGGCGGTTCACGAAGCTCCACGAAGACTGTGATACATTTCGGTCAAGCTGAGCAGTCCCTGG